>Ga0209573_1000390_pt1 | contig 95833 bp, 55 predicted proteins | sample TNRBio252014_DNA_FD_185870 | JGI IMG/M metagenome (GOLD analysis project Ga0209573, IMG submission 185870) | Wastewater treatment Type I Accumulibacter community from EBPR Bioreactor in Madison, WI, USA - TNR Reactor_6/25/2014_ DNA (SPAdes)... | ecosystem: Engineered > Bioreactor > EBPR >...
TCAAAAGAATTTCGGTCAAGGTCTGCAGCCAATTTCGGTGCAAAAAGTGTGATAAATTCATAGGTAAACACACGAATCAATTCTTTGAAAAGGCTATCGTGGTCTATCGGCTCGATTGTGGACATGGAGGTTTTGGCTTGATAAGTGCAATATACAAAATTTGAACTTCACTCCCTACTAAAAGACAAGCCAAATCCTCAAAAAAAGCCCTGATGTTTGAACACCAAGGCTTTGAAATTCGCAACAAGACCTTTCAACACCGCAGGGGTTGCAATCGTCTGGGTTGGGCAGCAGTTGCAAGCGTCTGGTTTGGGCAGCAGTTGTAAGCGTCTGGTTTTGGCAGCAGTTGCAATCGTCTGGGTTAGCGATCCAACAGCCACAACATGACCTTTCAACACCGCAGGAGTTTGAACAAGACCTTTCAACACCGAAGGGGTTGTAAGCGTCTGGGTTAGCGATCCAACAGCCACAACAAGACCTTTCTCAACACCGCAGGGGTTGCAAGCGTCTGGGTTGGGCAGCAGCTGCAATCGTCTGGGTTAGCGATCCAACAGCCACAACAAGACCTTTCTCAACACCGCAGGGGTTGCAAGCGTCTGGGTTGGGCAGCAGCTGCAATCGTCTGGGTTGTCACCACAACAGCCACAACAAGACCTTTCAACACCGCAGGGGTTGCAAGCGTCTGGGTTGGGCAGCAGTTGCAAGCGTCTGATTTGGGCAGCAGTTGCAAGCGTCTGGGTTGGGCAGCAGTTACAAGCGGCTACGGCACTACTTCAGCAGTACCACCGACTTATTGGCCACAAAATTCTCCCCTTGCACCCGCACGAAGTATCGTCCAGACGACAAGCCTTGAGGTTGGAAGGCAAAGGCATGGGTGGTTTGTCCTGCTAAACTGCCATTGTGCAATGTAGCCACTTCACGTCCTTGCACATCATACACCTTAATTTGCACGTTTTGCGTTTGGGCAACGGCAAGCGTAAAGTTTGTTTGCGGATTAAAGGGATTGGGATAGGCTTCTGAAAGGGCAAAAGTATCCGTTAATTCCACGAAGACCTGCATTGTTCGCCCATAGTTTACACCACCATTTTTATCATATTGTGCAATCCGGAAAACATGCGTGCCATACGCCAAATTGGGAACGGTGAAGGCATACTCGTGCTGTTCAATAGACGTACCTTGCCCTTTCACCTCGCCGACTGGCACCCAACCTTGTGGCGTTTGGCGCTCGATGACAAAGCGGTCGTTGTTGGTTTCACTAACGGTTGCCCAATTAAGCGTAACCGTTTGTTTTTCCACTTGGGTAGATTGAGAAACCAACGAAATAGGGAGGAGTACCGTTTGTGTACCCGTACCATTAAAAACTTCTATACTGCCACAATCAGTTGACGTCCAAGTGCCTAATTCAGGATGACGTGGCGGATTGGGGGTAGAATCTGCCTCATTATATGCCACAACGTTCCACGCAGAACCATCATCTACCTGCAGTTCCCATCTTGTGCTTACATAGATGATTCGGGTTGGTAATGGCTCTGGGGTAGAAGTGGTAAGCACATTTCCAGCATAAATATTACGTCCGGACACAGTCGAGCTATACGTTAACACATTGGAAGATGCAGGATTCGGGAAACATCCCCCATCCGCGTCTTTAAAGGTAACCGTGTTGCCTGATTGGGCAAATACTTGAGACGCTATGATAATCATAAGCGCACATAACAGAATCAAATTTTTCATACAATTAAGATTATAAGTGTACACAAAGATAGTTTTATTAACTATCAAATAAATATGCGACTTCAAACAACGTGGGCAACTCCGGTTAAGAGAAGATGCCCACGGGTACGAACATCTTAGCTGTCCCATCGTGACGGATAATACCCATCAACCGAGATTATGAACATTAAGGTAACAGTAGGTTGCATGAGGCTAATTGGTTGTGGGCTACCCACACCGGTAGGTTGGGCGGTAATTTCAACCATATCTTTCGCCATACTACTATCGGCAGTGGAATTGTATTCTTTGTCGAACGTACCCGTACCAGCGGGATAGCCCCCTACGGGAGAATCCTGGGTTCCGGAAGCAGTACTGACATTGAGCTTTACCGTGACCTTATGGCTATGGATTGGTAGGTTTTCGGCTTTTAGTACGTAGGACTCACTTCCACCTTTAGATCCTTGTGGGCGTTGTTGGTCTGGGCCAACGGGAATCCGGCCACGTAGATCGGGTAGGCCAAACGTTGTCTTCCCGTCCCCGCCAAAGTGGGTTCCCATGAGGCTATATAAGGCTGAATACTGTTGAATCTGCAATATCTGACCATCACAAGCCATCCAGCCTTTCGGAACGTAAGTGCCACAAAAAAGACGAATTTCTCCAATATATTGTTCCATTTTAGTTAGGTTTAAAACTGTTTAACAAAAACGTATTAGGCTTAAGAGCGGGGCGGGTAATTCCCTTGAACGGCGATCATAAAACCTATAATCATATAAGGTTGCTGAATCCCGAACGGCTTCCCTTGTCCTGTTGGGCCTAAAGTTGTTGTGGCAGCATCCGCAGCAATGGCTGCACCCGCTGTTGGGCTATTCCCATACTCAAGGTCACCCGCATTTTTAGCCCAATAGGCATCTTTTGGGGAAGGTTGGATTGCAGCTTGCCCACTTACTTTCACTTTTGCAGTGGCAGCATGGGTATGAGGCGGCATGTTATTAGGATTCAGCGTTACCGTATCGCTACCTAAACTCAAACCAATGGTGTATTGCCGATCTGCCCCAATGGGGGTGCGGCCTTGAAGATTGGGGAGATTGAATGTAGAGACACCATCTCCGCCATACATCGTGCCAATGACGCTATAAAGGGCTTGATAATCCTGGATTTGAAGGGAGCGCCCATCACACCTCATCCAATTTTGAGGTTCATAGCTACAGGCAAACATGCGGATTTCACCAATGTATTCTTCCATAAGTATAAAGTGCTAATTAAGTTAATAGAAACGAAAGACTTGCTTAGGAGCGTGGGGGATAAACTCCAGTAACTGCAATAATGAAACAGACCGCTAGTGAGGGCATCATGTTGTTTACGGGTGTTGCTCCACCTTCGGTGCTAACTTCAACATTGGCAGCATTGGAGGCTAAATAATCTGCGGCATCTCTGGTTGCAGTGTAAGCATTGTCACTTTTAGAAAAACTGGCATTTCCCGGATAGGCTTTATCGGGCATTTGTGTTAACGTTCCTCCAGCAGTGTCTTTGCACTTCACTCCGACTGCCCCACTTGTAACTATATTGGGTGTAGCACCCAAGGCAGCAGCTTGGCTTACGACAGGGTGGGCATGTAGTGGAACGTGGGTGTTATTAAAGACAAGGTAGGCATCGCCTTTTGCTTCAGCTCTTTGATGTCCATTGCCGATGTGCATTGGAGCACGTCCGCGAAGGTCTGGTAATGCAAAGGCTGTTGTCCCATCTCCACCAAAGGCATTGCCCAGAAGTGAGAACAGGGCTTGATTTTGCCGGATAGGCAGTTTTCGCCCGTCGCATATTGCCCAACCTACCGGAGCATAATTACCTGCGAACATGCGTATTTCACCTAATATAGGTTCCATTTTCTTAGTACGTTAGTATGGTTAAAAGATCCACATCTCCATCAGAAGACGTGGCGTGAAGGGTGATCTATTTTATTTGTAGCGGGTTATTATCTATGTATTTTTAACCTTATAATCACATCATAACAACTTATATACATTTTATCAATAATAAAAATACACATACGCGCTATAAGAATAACGCCTATTCAGTAAAAATTAATGGATCAAAAAAACCAATAACAGAGGATATAAGGTGGTGAAGGTGTGCTATTAGTCGCTTTTTTCTCGCAGGGTAAGTTGAAAATACGCTTGAGAACGGCCCTTAACCTTGTCCAAAAATCTCTATTTGCTTGTCCAAAAGTGTCATAAACCAAAAACCCTTTTTATTTTCCTTTTTTTGCCCCTTTTCTCACATCAAACCTCGGAGGGGCTAATCCCAAAGTGGCTCTTAAAGGCTTTTGAAAATCCGGCATGGCTCTGGTAGCCGACTGCAAAAGCTACTTGTACGACGGGTACATCCGCCTTCAATAATTTCATGGCATGATCCATCCTTAAGCGATTGATGTACTGTTTTGGCGAGGTGTGAATCAGGTTGTTTATCCGCCGGAACAAGACGCTTCTGCTCATCCCCAAATGCTCGGCGATCGCATTGACATCTAAATCGGGTTCATCTAAGTGGCTGAGGACATAAGCATTCAAAACCTCCAGAAATGCGTCATCATGTTCACCTGCTGTAGATTTAAATGCGGTCTCCTCTTGAGACGACAGGATTTGACGGGCTTGGATATTTAGTGCGATTTCCTTTTGTAGTTGTAAAAGGTTTTTTACTTGAAGCCCAACGGCCTCTACGGAGAAAGGCTTGGGGATGTAGGCATCTGCCCCCGACGCCAAACTCTTATGGAATCCCTCTGCATCGGCTCTTGCGGTTAATACGATCACCGGAATCGCCCTAAAAATTTTGAACTTACGGAAATTATCTATAAACTGCCAGCCATCCATGACCGGCATCATCACATCCGTAATCACCAAATCAGGAAGTTTTGACTTGGCCAAAAGGAGTGCCTCCTCTCCATTTTTTGCACGCACTACACGGTAGCGGCCAGACAAGTAGTGGGCAAGCAGCCCTGCAATATCTTCATTGTCTTCTACAAGCAAAAGGAGAGGTTTATGTATGGATGCTAAGTTACGCTCTTCTTCCACCACTTCTCCCAATTGTTCTTGGGTAACATGCGATGTAGCTAAGGCTTTGGTTTCGGCGCTTTTTATCTCAATGGGCAAGGACAACGTGAAGGTGGAGCCAACACCACGCTCACTTTCTACAACCAAGTCCCCTTGCATTGCTTTAGACAACTCTTTGGACAAAGACAAGCCAATGCCCGTTCCTGTTGAATCGGCATGTTCCGGAGAACGGTAATACCACGAAAAGATTTGATCTAATTCTTCCTTTTTAATTCCTGTTCCTTGATCAGTGACCGAAATTTGCAACGTATTTTCCGTTGTTGAAACCTTAACCCTTACGGTGACAACAGAATTTGCAGGGCTAAAATTCAGGGCATTTTGAACAATATTTGACAAAATGGTTTGGATTTTTCCAATATCTACCACGGCAATAATTTCTTGTTCAGGTATATCTAAACGAAGTTCAATTTGCTTCATTTCTGCTATACCCCTAAAGTTTCCATGAACCCAATCTTTTAGCATACTTACTATCGGGAATTCGCGTAAATCAAGCTGAACCATTCCCTCCTCTAAACGTGCAATATGAAGAATTTGGTTCACCAAGTCTAAAACCCTATTTGCATTATTAAGTGCGGTATCAAAAAACCAAATATCCGACGTAGTAAGGCTATCCTTGTACTTATTTAAAAAAATCCGTATCGGTTCCGTAATAACTGTTAGCGGTGTCCTGATTTCATGTGCAACATTGATAAACAGGCGTGATTTTATTTCATTCAAAGATTTTAACTGATCGGCTTGTTCAATTATTTTTTGGGTTTGCTTTTCTAATTGTACATTTTTTTCTTGCAAAACTTGTTGTTGTTTTCTAATCTCTTCCGTCCTAATTTTAACGGTATGTTCTAATTCTATGGCTCGTTCACTTAAGATAAGGATTCTTTTCTTGACGCCACCGTAAATCAAGCCAAGTATGAACAAAAATGCACTTATTTTAAACCAAATAGTCTCGTACCAAAAGGGCAAGATTCGAAAAGAATATGCAAAACTTTTGCCCCATTTCCCTCCTATTCCAGCTTGGACATAAAGCGTATATTCACCTTCCTCAAGATTCGTATAGTTGACAGAGCGCAAGGCTGTTGCAGATCGCCAATGTTCATCATACCCTTCTAATCGAACCCTAAACAGCGTATTTGACGGATACTCGAACGATATAGCCGAATAATGAAAGGTCAAATCACGGATATTGCTTGATAGGTTTTCAGTTTCTTTAGGCTCAATACGCTTCCCTCGATGTTCCATGCCGACTAAATAGGAGGTTAGGCCGGACATCGTATCTTTAGAAATTTTTTGGGGATTTACCACCACAATCCCTTCCATTGTAGGAAACCACAAAGTCCCGTCTTTCATTAATTGACCAGCATCTTGCTTCCCACCATTCCCCTCTCGGTTCGGCATTCCTTGTACCTCGGCATAAGCAACTGAAGGAACCCAATGCATCTTCCCTGCCACAAATGAAAACAAATCCTTTTTATAGACCCAAAAAATTCCATAATTGGTATTCATCCAAAATCTTCCCAATTTATCATCCAAAATACGATGAATACCATCCTTAAACAGCCCATTTACTCTACCTATTTTGGTTATCTTCAAGACCTTTCCTTGCGCATCAAACCGGACATGGCAAATCCCATTACTTTCAGTACCGAGCCAAATTTCAGTTGACGATTCGGGAACAATTTCGCGCACACCTCTTCCACATGGTTCATCTGGAGAGAGAAAAAGTTTCATCTGGCCCTTCACAAATCGGTATAGCCCTACTGACCGCGTACCAAACCAAACCTCGCCATTTAACCCATCCTGCATTCGATAAACCCCAATGATATCTTTTCCTTGTTCATCAGGGATGCTTTTCCATCCCTTCATTAAGTCTGTAGTCTGATACAAAAGCCCCGGATATGAAAGCCAAAACCTGCCATTTTGGTCATGGTAGAAGGAGTTTAAAGCCTCCATATTGTTTGGCGAATCAGCACAAACCTGTCCCTGTCCATCAACAGAAGTCATCAGACATATTTTTCTAGAACCACCCCATATGTTTCCTTTACCATCCTCCGCAACAACAGAAAGGGTATTTCCCTCAACCTTTTTTGGAAAAAACCGTTTCCCATTAAATTCATAGCCATCGGTTGTTAAACTACCTGCATAAATCTTCCCATTCACCGTCTGTTTTATCCAATATATCGCCTCGTGTTCCATTCCATTTTCCTTGCCCAAGACTCGAATTTTATTTTGATGGTAGGCGATTAATCCGTTTGCAGTAGCAACCCAAATAATTCCTCTTTGGTCTTGTATCGCATCTATTAAATCGGTTTGAAATATTTCAAAAAGTTTACCATTGATTAGAAGGTTTTGTTCTGTGTGCGCAATTACACCAACTTCTGTTTCCGTAAATTTTGCCCTTTTTGATAATTCATTAATCTTATCTACATTTTGAATTGAATATATTGACTTTTGTTTTTGTAGATAATACCCTTTCCTAAAAAAGGTCAGGCTACGCGGCGAAGTCGTTTCTGTATTTATGATAATAACATGATCTAATTCGGGAAATCTACTTGTATTACCATGCTGATGAACCCACATAAAATTATGATTGTCCATAATATAATATCGTTGATCTATTTCATCATAATAAAAACTATAAACAACTTTAGACGCAAGAAAATCCAATTTTATCTCAATAAATTTATTTTCGTTTAATGTATAATGATACAGCTTTCTTTCTGAATTGAATAAAAATCCATTTTGTGTTATTCTACCAAGCAAAGGAAAAACTTGTTTTTTAGAATAGATAACCCGTCCATCTTTAATCACATGAAAGTTCTGTCCTTCCATTAGGTAAAGAACATTATTTTTCATATCTCCCCAAATCCCATGGACTCGTTTAAAAGGAAGCCCACTATAATAAAAAACACCGTTTTTATATTTATACAAAATCAAATCTGAAGAAAGAACCCAATTTTCATTTCTTAAAGGTTCAATTTTTTGAATGGAATTACTTTTAAATAGACTAACATTTTCTTTATTAAAGACCTGAAAACTTATACCATCAAAACGAATTAAACCTTCTACGGTACAAATCCATATAAAACCTTGTGCATCTTCATCTATTTCAGTTGCATGATTTACGGGTAAGCCATTTGCCGTTGTCCAAATCTTTTTATGGTACTCACGAGACATTAAATTCGCTTCTTGCCCATATAAAAAGGATGTGCATACCAAAACACCCACATTGATAATGAACCAATTTGCAGCTCTAAACGACATTATATTTGCTATTTTATATTCTTAAGACACGCCACATTTTCAACAAAACAACACCAATTAGGAATTAAGCACATGCCTTATCCATCAACGCTTCCGTATTGAAAGGTTGATGCGACTTCGTCAGTTCGCTATGCTCATGTCAACACCTAAAAGGTTGAAAACGAGTAACCTATAAACAATAATTTCCCCTATTTGGTATCATATGTTGTAGATTAATATCCCCAAGTCACATTGTCAAGCGGGTGCAACAACATTTCGCCCCAGAAGCATTAACTTTCATTTAAGCCTCCTCTCCAAAACGCACACGACAACAATCTTAAGTTAGGTTAGACTCATGGAAATAATCGTCGTCATGCAACATAAATCAATACAAGGCACCACAAAAAAAGCCCGCTATAAAGCGAGCTAATTTGCGGAGAGGGAGGGATTCGAACCCCCGGTACCCTTACGAGTACATCGGTTTTCGAGACCGACCTGTTCAACCACTCCAGCACCTCTCCATTTTGAGGAGTAGCAATATACATCGCACAGGCATTTGTTCAAAACAGGTTTCGCCAAAATCGGGTGAAGCCGAACGTTCGAGGTCTATAACCCTTTTTAGCCTTAATTGTGCAGTGACTCGATTCCCAATCATAAATTATTCTGTTTGAAATAGAATGTTGTATCTTATCGGAAGCGGTTTCAAAAACCCAAACCTGTGCACCTTTTTTTACGCCGTCATGTTTTTATATGGTAAAGACCGCTTAACCGTCGGAATTGTTCTTGACCTCTTGGCCACTCCCCAAAAGGGTATTCTTTCTGCACAGGCTGCTGAAAAAATTCAACTTAGTGCTGGCTATGTTGATGAAATTGCTTTGGGAAATACACCAGTATATGGCATCAATACCGGTTTCGGGCCTTTGTGCGATACGCTCATCTCACCAGAGCAGACCTCAAACTTACAACACAACTTACTGGTGAGCCACAGTGTGGGCGTGGGAAATCCAATCTCGGAAACCCTTGCCCGCACCATGATGATCTGCAAGGTTCACGCCTTGTCCTTAGGGTTTTCGGGTGTACAATTAGAGACGGTCGAACGGATTATGTGGATGATTCGAGAAGGAATTACACCGGTTGTTCCAGAAAAAGGCTCGGTAGGAGCTTCTGGAGATTTGGCGCCATTATCCCATCTTTTTTTACCACTCATCGGACTTGGTGAGGTTTTTTACAAAGGGGAACGCCTTCCGACCGCCTCTGTGCTTAACAAATTCGGTGTAGAACCAATTGTATTAGGTCCAAAAGAAGGCTTGGCGCTCATCAATGGCACTCAATTTATGCTTGCCCATGCCGTTCATGGTGTAGCACGGTTCCATCATCATTTGGAAATGGCAGACCTCATCGGGGCACTTTCAATTGAGGCATTGATGGGTTCCGTGAAACCATTTGAGGCACGATTACACGAAATTCGCCCATTTGAAGGCAGTTGCTTGGTGGCACAGCGCCTTCGGAAAATCATTGAAGGCTCGGAAGTATTGGCCGCTCACGCCGATTGTGGCCGCGTACAAGACCCGTATTCGCTACGGTGTATCCCTCAAGTACATGGTGCATCACGGAATGCTTGGGCACACCTTAAGTCAATAACGGAAATAGAACTCAATTCCGTAACCGACAATCCCGTGGTACTTGGCTCCAACCAGACCATTAGTGGCGGTAATTTCCACGGACAACCCATTGCCCTCCCGTTGGATTATGCCACCCTTGCTGCTTCCGAGCTGGGTAATATAGCAGATCGCCGCTGTTATCTCATGTTAGAAGGTCGGTATGGATTACCGCGTTTATTGCTTCAAGATACGGGCCTGAACTCTGGGTTTATGATTCCACAATACACCACCGCCGCCTTGGTCTCCGAAAATAAAACCCTTTGCTATCCTGCTTCGGCAGACAGCATCCCTACTTCATTAGGCCAAGAAGACCATGTCTCGATGGGTTCCATAAGTGGTAGAAAGCTACACACTGTTTTAGACAATCTCGCCTACATACAAGCAATTGAATTGCTTTATGCAAGCCAAGCCATTGGGTTTAGACGCCCGCTAAAATCCAGTCCAATCTTAGAAGAAATCATCGCCGCAGTACGTGAGTGTGTGGACTTTTCGACCCAAGACAAAGTACTTTCGGCGGATATTCACGCCCTACATCAGTTGGTTTTATCAGACACCCTTATTTTTAAAATTGCTCCCTATGAAAACCTCAACGAAGGATTCCCGTTTTTTGGACTTCATTAAGACCTATGCCCCGCACCCAGCCTACCATGCGCCACGCGGAACGGTACTTCATGCCAAATCTTGGCAAACAGAAGCACCTTTGCGTATGTTATTAAACAACTTAGATGCTGAAGTTGCCGAAAACCCAGACGAGCTTGTGGTCTATGGTGGGATCGGGCAAGCTGCCAGAAATCGTGAGGCCCTCCATAAGATCATTGCGCTATTGTTGGAATTGGACGAAGAACATTCCTTGCTCGTTCAATCGGGAAAGCCCGTTGGCATTGTGCGCACCCACCCAGCAGCGCCTCGCGTCCTTATTGCCAATAGCAACTTGGTTCCGAATTGGGCAACTTGGGCACACTTTAACGATCTCCGTGAACGCGGCTTGATGATGTATGGTCAAATGACCGCAGGAAGTTGGATTTACATTGGTTCGCAAGGGATTCTTCAAGGAACCTACGAAACCTTTATGTCTTGTGGCAGACAACACTTCGATGGTAACTTACGCGGAAAACTTTTGGTTTCAGGTGGGCTTGGCGGCATGGGAGGCGCTCAACCTTTGGCCGCTACTATGGCCGAAGCAACATTTCTGGGAGTGGACATAGACCCTTCGCGCATTCAGAAGCGACTGGAAACACACTATATAGACCGCATGACAGACTCATTTGCGGAAGCCATGCTCTGGATCCAAACCGCGATTAGCAAAGGAGACAACCTTTCCGTTGGTTTGGTGGGTGACATCGGAGACGTATTGGAAAAACTTTTGGAAGAAGGCATTACGCCCGATATTCTTACGGATCAAACTTCGGCGCATGACCCGCTCAATGGTTATATCCCGCATGGGATTTCCCTTGAAGCGGCGCTTGAGTTGCGCAAAACCGATCCAGACACGTATCAGGCACGATCCCTCGCAAGTATGGCGCGGCATGTGGGTTTCATGCTAAAACACCAAGCCAATGGCGCTGTGGTTTTTGATTATGGGAATAACCTCCGAGAATTTGCAAGACAAGGTGGCGAACCCAATGCTTTCAACTTCCCGGGATTTACACCAGCATACATACGCCCACTTTTTTGTGAAGGCAAAGGCCCTTTCCGCTGGGTAGCCCTCTCCGGCGATCCACAAGACATTTTCACCACCGACCAAGCCCTATTAGACTTATTTCCGGACAACATAGGACTTGCTACTTGGATACGTGGCGCACAGAAAAAAGTGGCTTTTCAGGGGCTTCCGGCCAGAATTTGCTGGCTCGGAATGGGCGAACGAGAACAAGCCGGATTGCTCTTCAACGAGTTGGTGCGTTCTGGCAAGGTCAAAGCCCCGATCGTCATCGGGCGGGATCACTTAGACTGCGGCTCGGTGGCCTCGCCCAACCGTGAAACAGAGGCCATGAAAGACGGTAGCGATGCGGTATCGGATTGGGCTTTACTCAATCTAATGTCCAATACTGCCGGAGGTGCAACATGGGTGTCTTTTCATCATGGCGGCGGCGTAGGAATGGGTTTTTCACAACATGCCGGAATGGTCGTTTTGGCCGATGGGACAAACCGCGCCGCCTCGTGCATCCGACGGGTGTTGTACAACGATCCCGCCATGGGTGTTTTCCGACATGCCGATGCAGGTTACAATAAAGCGCAAGATTGGGCAGAACGTTTTGGCTTGCAAATTTGGTAATGGAAGAGCATTATGCACAAAATGACTTTATTTGGCCCTTTTAGCCAAGTACTTTCCCTTTCTGGATTGCCCGAAAAAGGCCCCGTTGCTGATGAGGACTTGCAGGTTGATGCGAATGCTGGGATTTTAGTACTGGCTGGAAAAGTGGTTCGCCTAGGAACTTTTGAAGCCTTAAGGACAGCCTACCCACTCGCCGAAGTCCAAGAAATTGACCACGATGCCGTAGTCCTCCCCGGATTTGTGGATGCACACACCCACAGTTGTTTTGCTGGAAACCGCGCAATAGATTTTGCCGCAAGGAATGCCGGCAAAAGCTATCTCGAAATTGCAGAAAGTGGCGGTGGCATTTGGCGAACCGTTGGAGATACACGCAAAGCCACAAGTGAGGAATTAGAAAAACAAACGTTACAACATGTTCAAAAGTTCTTAAAGGAAGGCATTACCACCATCGAAATCAAAAGCGGTTACGGCTTATCGGTGGTAGAGGAACTTAAAATGCTACAAACCATTCGCAGCGTTGCCGACCAAGCACCTTCCACCGTTGTTTCGACATGCCTTGCTGCCCATACCCTGCCACGTGATTTTTCGGGAAGTCATGACGCCTATCTTAAAATGCTCGAAGAAGAACTTTATCCGTTCATCTTCTCCGAAAACTTAGCCCAGCGCATAGACATTTTTGTCGAAAAATCGGCCTTTTCCCCAATAACGGCAAAAAAACACCTTCAAAAAGCAAAAGAACTCGGTTTTTCGGTATGTATTCATGCCGATCAATTCACGACTGGAGGCTCGGAGATCGCCATACAAGTGGGGGCAGTTTCAGCGGATCACTTAGAAGCAAGTGGTACGCCAGAGATTACAGCTTTGGCCCGATCGAATACGGTGGCCGTTCTACTTCCGGGCGCTTCGATGGGTTTGGGCGAACCCTTTGCGCCTGCAAGAGCCTTGTTGGATTCGGGGGCTTGTGTTGCCATTGCGAGTGATTTTAATCCGGGTTCTGCACCAATGGGGCAGCTTTTATTACAAGCATCCGTTTTGGCGACGTACCAAAAACTAAGCACTGCCGAGGTCTTTGCGGGACTAACCTTCAGAGCCGCAAAAGCCCTCTCACTACCCTTCGTAGGGAAATTAGCAATAGGTTGTTTGGCAGACTTTCAGGCTTATCCGACCAAAGATTACAGAGAAATCCTATATCACCAAGGACGAATGAAACCTTTTGCAGTTTGGAAAAGGGGCAAAATCATAAACACCGTTCAAAATGTATCAAAAACCTGACCCGACCTTATGGCACGGACGCCAAGACGGTTTGGATTATGACCACCAGAGATGGCATCAGGGCATAAAAATGATGGATCTCTCCCAAAATTTACCGATGGGCAATAAGACTCCCACCCTGCTCGGTTTTGCATGTGACGAGGGCGTCCGTAGGAATGAAGGTCGTACAGGTGCTTCAAATGGCCCAAATGCGCTTAGGAACGCTTGTCGGAACCTCCCATGGCATTTTCCAGAATACTTTGCGCTGTTTGATGCCGGAAATATCGTTTGTGAAGCCAATCAGTTGGAAACGGCACAAATAGACTTAGGAAATGCGGTTTACCAACTCCAGAAAAAACAGTATTTTACTGCAATTCTTGGTGGCGGGCACGAAGTATTGTTTGGCCATTATCAAGGACTTAGAAAGGCACATCCCAAAGCCAAGATCGGGATCATAAATTTTGATGCCCATTTTGACCTACGAGCCGTGAATCCCGTCATCGGCCCAACCTCTGGAACAGGATTTTGGCAAATTGCACAAATGGAACCGCTCCATTATTTGGTTTTGGGAATACAAAAAAGTGGGAATACACGCGCCTTATTTAATTTCGCAAAGGAAAAACAGGTTCTAATGGTTCATGCAGTTGATTTTAGACCTGAACTTCTCGGCAACCTCATAACGAAGGTTCAAGATTTTATTTATGCCGTGGATTATGTCTATCTGACCATTTGTTTGGATGTTTTTGCAGCGGCATATGCACCCGGTGTAAGCGCACCAACGGCTCTTGGGTTGATACCGAATGCCATTTTCCGCGATGTTCTGCTTACCATTACCCGCTCTCCGAAATTAATTTCTATGGACATTGCAGAGTTGAACCCGCAATTTGACGAGGGAGATAGAACCGCAAAATTGGCTGCACAATTACTTTTTGAAGTTTTAGACTCATTCACCCAAACCCATTATTCACAATAAGATGCACCCAGTAACCACGCCCCATGCACCGTTTCCTGCTGGCCATTACAGCCAAGCCATCATCCACAACGGTTTGGTCTATGTATCGGGACAATTACCCATTTCCCCGGACCAACAAGGCCATGATATTGGAACGATCGAAGAGCAAACACACCAAGTATTAAAAAATGTATCTGCGATCTTGGATGCCGCCGGAAGCAGCCTTCATAACCTGCTCAAAGTGAACCTATATATTTCGGATATGGCGCTTTGGGGGCGGGTTAATGCCGTTTATAGCGAGGTTTTGGGCAACCACAAGCCTGCTCGTGTAGTAGTTCCTGTGAACCCATTACATCATGGCTACCAAATTGAAGTTGATGCGATCGCAGCAGTGGTTTCTTAGTGAATTTACTTCGTGGCTTCTATTTTGAAGGGCAACAGTGTCGTTTCCCAAGTTAATGTAGCCACTGCACTCCTTTCGGTGAGTTCGCCAAAATTAAAGGTAAGCCATTCAACATGAGGAATTTGTTCAGGTTTAATGTTGAGCCTTAGGGCGTCATCGTTCTTATTGTAATTAAAGGCTCCCCACTGATCGGCTTTTCGGTTAAAAATTAGCGTCCATTCTTGTTCTGTTGGAATCACAAACAGCGCATAGGCTCCTTTTTTGAGTAATTGGCCATTGACCAATACGTCATCCGGAGTTGAAAATACCGTTGCCTCATTTGCACCTGTTCGCCAGACCTCGCCATAAGCTTCTAAGCCACCAAAAATTTTTCTACCCTTCACTCCCGGGCGGCCATAGGAAATGGTAACAAGCGATTGCCCAACATTTTGCGACACTGACGCATTTGGACTCATGCGCACATCACTATTGTCTCGTTGCGGAAGACTCAAAGATTCCTTAGAAGATACTTTTGAGGGAGTGGAGGCTGGAGCCGGATTTTCTGTTGTATTCATACAAGCAGATAGCCAAATACAAACCACTCCAAAAAGAAAAAACCTTGTTAAATGTTTCATATGCGAGACCTTAAAAGAGGAATAAAAGGATGCTATAAAATGCACTTTTTTTTACCAAAATGCAACTGATGAATCTTTTTAAAATATTTCTGGCAATAACAACTTGTCCACCCTTTTTTTGGCTTCTTTAAGACGTGTTTGAAGCGATCCCTTTACGACATAAAACGGAATGTTTAAGTCCACAAGTGTGTTTTTAAAGACCTTTTGCAAAGCGGTACGTACCATTAGCCCATCTCTTTGGAGGCCATCGGCTTCCCAAGGAATATCATCTTCCGCCAGTAAAACCAAATCATAGGAATGCTGCTTGGCTAAATCCCAAAGTGGCCCATCCGATATTCCAAAATAGTGTTGGGCATAGATCGCAGTGGTTAATGGCGTGGTATCACAAAAAAGCAGATAATTGGCTAAAGGAGCGTCTCTTTCCTCCGTTGCAATCTGCTGCTTGGCAATAAACAGCATTTCCTCTGGTTTTGGCAACCTTTTGTGCTGCACGACAAACGTCCGCCCATATTCTGGAACCCAAGCTGTTTGATATAATTTGGCAAGTTCCTGTGCCAAAGTTGTTTTTCCCGTACTTTCCGCGCCTAAAATCGCGACACGTTTCACATAATAAGCCCGGACAGGTTCTGGCAAAAAATCCCAATAATGATATGGGGTTGCACGAATTTCTGAACCAGAAATGGGAAATTTCTTGCGGCTTGGGTCTATGCAAACATGTGCCGCTCCAAAACAAGATGCCAAACGGTCGCCATAATCTTCGGACGTAAATACCACATCTGGCGCTTCTGGGACAAGTTCGAGAATACTCCTCTTCCAAATCTCCCAAAAATCGGGATGTTCATGTGGATACGAGGGATTCTCGGCTGTATGATGCAAAACGTCCACTCCCTCCGGACAAACAGCCTTCATCCAATGGTAGCGGCGTTCACCAAGGATGCTTTCGGCCTTGAGGGTACAAACAAGAACCGTCAATCGCTTTACCAGCTTCTGGGCAGACCGGATTAGGTGCAAATGACCAAGGTGTGGAGGATAAAATTTGCCGATAATTAACCCGTGACCATATGCGGTTTCTGCTTCAGCATGGGCGTATTCATGGACTTTTTCCATTCACGCAACCCTAAAAAACACAAGAAGATAAAGAGACCATAAAGCACAGCTGTTAAATAAAGTTCTTTGTAAATAAATAAGGCCACATACACCACATCGGCCGTAATCCAAAGATGCCAATTTTCGTAAATTTTTCGGGCGAGCATAAACTGCGCAACCACACTAATCATTGTCGGGAAAGCATCAAAATAAGGAACATTTGTTTGTGGAATACCGGGCCAAATTGCATGAATGTGTGCAAAAAAATAACCCATCGAAAGCCACCCGACTAAGACAAATGCAGAGGCAATCAGCCATAAAGTTGTAGAAGCGCGTGTGACATGCAATACCGATTTCTGTTCGCCCCCAAACAACCATTCGTACCAGCCATAAATGGAAGACCCTAAGAAAATAAATTGCAGACAAAAATCCCCATAGAGTTGGAAATTAAAAAACAAGATCATGGAAAGTACAATACCCACCATGCCAATCGGCCACGCCCAAACATTTTCTTTGGTGTTTAGATAGACGCAAACCAAGTTGAACAAAAAGGCTATAAACTCGAAATAAGTGAGTTTATACTGCCAAATTTCTACTAAGGTATTCATGCAAAACTTTTAGAACTCATAGGTACGACTTCCCACGATCATGCGTTTAACCGCCGCTTTCCCGTCCTTGGTCAAGGCCACGATCATGCGTGTTTTTTCACGGTTTTTCGCAACATCTTGTTCAATTTCTACCCGCCGAGCCTCTGGGATATAGTAGGCTTCTATCCCATACCGAATGGCATTGTCCCGAAAAACACCTTCAAGTTGGCGCTCATCTGGATTCAGATTTCGGGCTTTAAATTTCTCGAACCGCGCAAGCCGGAAACTGCCCACAGAATCGCGCTTCACAACGGCCCAAACCGTTTCCCCATCTTCAAAGGGCATCTTCGATTGCACAAGATCGGGGCGCGAAATGTCATAGTTCAAAATCACATAGTACCCGCTCCACATATCAAATGGGTCAATGGGTGCAAGTGGTAATGAGATTTCTTCGCCAGTTGTACGGGTGATGAGTGTTCGCGCTGGAACCAAGGCCAAAATTACCATTTGAACCAGCAGGATAACTGCAAGCGGGATAAACTTTTTCATGACTGGGCCTCCTGATTTTGTTTGGCCTTAAGGTATTTTTCAAACCTGAAGGTGGCAAAAATGAGCGCAACACCTAATACTACAAAGACCAAGGCTTTTAAGGTCAGGTTTTCAGTGTATTCAAAAAATCGGCTACCGATGATCATAAACAGGTACAATAAACCAATCCAAAAAGCGCCACGACGTAAACCAGTATAACCGAGATACAACAAAATACCCCCCAGAACGACCGAGGCGGTATTGTTTACCAACAAAAACAACACATAATTCGCCGGAAAAGCAATCCTGAAGTTCAATAGTGCAACCGAAGAACCCAGTGCCAACAAAGCAATTAACGCTATTTGAACCACTTTTCCATATCCTTTTGCCTTTTCTTTCTGATAATAAAACCATCCCGCAATAGGAAGTAGGAAAGCAAGTAAGACCAATGTATAGGTTGCAGCCTTCTGCCCATTCTCCATGTCTTCCGCAATATCCCTAAACCCGAAAATGTAGAAAAAACCAAGCAAAAAAATAAGGGCGAAAACCAAACTGCTGTAAGAATAACCCTCATTTTTTTGGAGATGAAGCAAGACCAAGCCTAACACAATAACGACTTGCAAGCCCATTAAAAACAAAGACATACCATCCGTAAAAGAGGGATTAAGATGTGAAATGGCCAGCATCACGTAAGATAACCATGCCAGCACCGTCATCGTAAAAAAAGCAACCGACTTTTCCCAAACCACCAGAGGAAGAAAAACGAGCGGCAAAATTAGTAGCATCCCATGAGCCAACTGCTCATGATCTTCATAAAGCCCAAGGCCATACACAAACGTACAGATAAGCGCAAAAACCCCGTTGGGAACGCTCCTAAGTGCATATGCAGCCGCCAAAGCACCAACTGCGGAAGCGCCGAAGCCATTGTACCAATTCCCCCGAATATGGAAAATCTGCGCAATAAGACCAATATTAGCAGCAAAAATAAGCGTTCCGAGCAAGACCAACGCATGTCCTAAACGGGGTGCGTTCCCCTTGATTTTCCACAAATAGAACCCCAATCCGTGTGCTGTAAACATGGCAGCAAACAAGAGTACGAGCTTTAGCGCCGCCGGAATCGCTTCCCAGTTTGCCGCCACAAATGTAACAACGCCCATCCCGACAATAAGCGCCCCCATCGTATAGACTGACAACAAAAGGCGGTTGGTTCCTTCGTCTTTGAGTTGGTCTAATTGATAGCGGGCTTGGATTTTCTCGGCCAAGTCTAGCGGAAACCAGCCTTCCGCTTGCCATTGCTTCATTTCCTGCGCAAGCCAGCGCTTATGAGGGACAGACATACGTTTTGGGGTAATGGGATAAAAAATATGGATTGTTTTTGGATGTTCTTCTGCTAAAGATGTTCTTCCGCAAAAGCATCAAAGGCATGACGGAAAGCAAGATACGCCAAAAAGCCTCCTTTCAAGTCCCAAACATCGGTAAATCCTGCACGTAGTAAGATTTTTGCGGCTTCGCGGGATCGTCCACCAGACTTACAATGCACCACAACCCGTTCGTTGCGGTATTCTTTGAGTTGGTTTAACTGTGTCTGAAGAACGTTGGAGGGCAGTAAATATCCACCCATATTGCCAGCCGCAAACTCTTCCGGTTCGCGTACATCTAAAAGAAAAACCTTTTCCCCTTTAGCCTGCCATTCCTGTAACTCGGCGGGCGTCACCATTGGTGCAGCTACCTCCAACCCACAAAAGGCATCGTAATCCTCCAAGAGGTCAAAAATTTCCGGCACAGATCCGCAAATGGGGCAAGACGGATTTTTTACCACCTCTAAAACATCAAATCGCAGGTTTTTCAAATCCATCTGCACCAATTTTGCAGTATTGGGATCGTGTAGCTCCAACAAATAGCGTAAGACCTCTGAAGCCATAAGACTTCCGGCTACACCCGCACTTGCACCCAAAACGCCCTCTTCTGCACAATTTGCCACCAAGCCCGCTTGCGGTGGTTCAGGATACAGACAACGATAACAAGGGCCATTTGGAAGTCCCAGCAGGGTAACTTGGGCATCGAACCGATGTATAGCACCAGAAACAAAGGGTTTTCCCATCATTACACAGACATCATTTACCAAATAGCGCGTTGGGAAATTATCGCTCCCATCCACTACGACATCATATTCCTTTACCAAAGCATAGGCATTTTTATTGGATAACCTTTGGTTGAAATGTTCAATAGTGACATCGGGATTCATTGTTTTTAAGACCTGAACCGCAACCTCGCCTTTGGGTTTCCCAACGTCCGAAGGAGTAAACAAGACCTGACGATGAAGGTTCGATTCCTCCACAATGTCCGCCTCGACGATGCCCAACTTTCCAACTCCTGCTGCCCCTAAATTTTGAAGGACTACGCCACCAAGTCCACCACATCCAATCACCAAAACCGCCGATTTCTCCAGCTTTTTTTGTCCCTCCACTCCAATTTCTGGCATAATCATCTGCCGCAGATAACGCTCGGAAGTAAACACGTTTTAAGGTTTTAAAGGTTTAAAAAAAAGCCCCAATTCAGAAATTGAGGCTTTAATATAAGTTCTTTTAACGAATTAGCGTACACCCGGAAATGCTTGTTTTAGCCCATTGGTCAATACACCGTCGTCATAACCGGGTACAAAAACCGCCACACCGCCCAATCCTTTCTGCTTTATAAACTGGTATTTTTTTTCCAAACTTACATGGTCTTCATACCAACCTTGGAACCACCCGCTTGCAGTCTGATACACATAATACGGTGAACCGCTTGAGGCATCTCGTTTTAGCCCAAACTTGGCCGCCCTTTCTTTTGCGGCATAACGTATGGTACTGGCATATCGTGCCCCTCGGTTAGAATACGAGATGGTTTCGCCAGCCCCGCGAGTGGGTGAACCCAATTCACTCGTTACGGTAGGCCACTCATAACCATAAAATGGAACTGAAAAGACCAATTTTTTACGCGCCACCCCTAAAGCATCGTAACGGGCAACAATATTTTGCCAATTGCGTTGCCCCCATCCAGCAACAGGCGCAACAGGACCAGCGGAGGGGCCAGACTTCCAGTGTAGATCAAATCCTTGCACCACCAACTTATCGGCATAACGTGCAATGGCAGCTTCGTCATAGGCATCTGCTGGATCTAAAGCGAGTGTAAAAACGACCAACTCTTTGCCCCATTTCCATTGGTTAAGTAAGGTGCGAATGTCCTTAATAAAGGTGGTATAGTTTTTCCGAGCAATGGGCGTGATGGGTTCAAACATTTCAAAATCCAAATGCACCCCATCTGCATTTGCAATTCTTGCCGCATTCATCACATTGGTCTTTAGGCGAGCAATGGAAGCCGCATCCGTAAAAAGACGGTTTACCTTCTGTGCATCTAATAAGGTGAAAGAAGGAACCACCTTCGCATTTTTCTCTCTTGCCGAAAGCACCAACTCCGCCCAAGACATAGGCCAGCCATTTAGGCTTTTAAAATTTCCATCCTCTTCCACATACAAAGCAAAAAACACGACATGATCATACATTTTTAGGTCATACTGCTTCCAATTGTCCTTCATCCAATAAGGGTGATAACCAACAATGGTAAATTGGTTGCGTAGGTTGGTGTCTCCGGATCCTAAAAGAAACAAACAAGCCAGAAACAGAACAGAACGGGTGGCGTATTTTAGTCGTTGCATGGTGTTGTAGAAAAATAAGGTTGGTTCAAAAAGTTAAATAAACATTAAGAAATCGGGAATGAATCCTAAAGTTGAAGAAAAACTCAAACATTTACCCACTTCGCCTGGGGTATATCAGCACAAAGACGCCACAGGCAAGACGCTCTATGTGGGCAAGGCCAAAAACCTCCGGAATCGGGTGCGTTCGTATTTTCAAAAAGGTGGGCCAGCGGATGGCAGAATTCGCATAATGGTTGAAAAGGTCGCCGACATCGAAATTATTCTTACCGATACCGAGGCAGAAGCATTGATTTTGGAAAACAACCTAATCAAAACGCTAAAGCCGCGCTATAACGTAAATTTACGTGACGACAAAACCTATCCTTATATCTGTATCAAAAACGAGAGGTTCCCACGAATTTTTCCTACACGCCGTGTTATTCGGGATGGCTCTAAGTACTTTGGGCCTTATACCGATGTCAAAAACATGCATCTCATCTTAGAGACCATTCGCTCCGTGTTTAAACTTCGTAATTGTAACCTCGTCCTCTCGAAAACCAATATCCGGAACAGCAAATTTAATGCCTGTTTACAATTCCATATTAAGAAGTGCGCCGCACCATGTATCGGATTAGAAGACGAGACGCATTACCAAGAATCAATCGCACAAATCCGGCAATTGCTTAGCGGAAAAACGGGCGCTTTGATCACCCAATTGAAGCAAGAAATGCGGATGGCCGCAGAAAATCGCCGCTTTGAAGCCGCAGCAGAACTTAGGGATAAAATCTTGGCCTTAGAACAATATTCTTCAAAGCAAAAAATGGTCACCGAAAACGAGGTTAACCGAGACCTTTTTGGTCTCTTTGTGGAACGGGATGAAGACATCGCATGTGGGGTCGTTTTTCAGGTGCGCGAAGGGAAAATTATTGGACGACGACACAGATACCTCACCCAGTTGGGCGAAACCCCAGAAGACCATTTGCTTCAATCTTTTGTGGAAGATTATTATGCAGAAGCCGTATTTTTTCCCGACGAGGTGTTCCTCTCGGCAGAATTACCTCAGCCCGAACCCGTTGTGGAATTACTACGACATGCCACCGGAAAAAAGGTGTTGCTCCATACGCCACAACGCGGCGAAAAAGCAGACTTGATGCGCATGGTGGAGGCAAATGCTAAATTACTTACAGGCGAATACTTACAGGCCAAAGCCAAACGTCACGAAGAGGCCATTCCAAGATCCATTCAGTCCCTTCAACGCGACTTGCACCTGCCCCGCCTGCCACGACGTATTGAGTGTTTCGACATTTCACACCTTGCCGGAACAGGTACCGTGGCCTCTTGTGTGGTTTTTATTGACGGAAAACCTGCAAAAAACGAATACCGGAAATTTAAAATCCGCAGTGCAGAAGGCAAACCAGACGACTTTCTTTCTATGCACGAGGTGATTTCACGGCGCTATACCCGCATCCAAGATGAAAAACTACAAATTCCAGACCTTATTATTATTGACGGCGGAAAAGGACAATTATCCCATGCCGTCGAAGCCCTGAAAGAAGTTGGGTTTTATGGAAAAACGCCAGTGGTGAGCCTCGCAAAACGAATGGAGGAAGTTTTTTTCCCAGAAGACCAGAAATCGGTGATGATCCCTCGAACAAGTTCCGCACTCAAGCTTATGCAACAAATCCGCGATGAAGCCCACCGTTTTGCCATAACCTTCCAACGCCAACAGCGCAAAAATGCCCAACTCCGCTCCGAGCTTATGGAAATTCCGGGCGTCGGGGCAAAAACCGTTGAAAAACTAATAAAGACCTTTGGCTCCGTAAAAAAAGTAAAATTGGCAACCTTAGCAGCCTTAGAAGAGGTCGTAGGGAAAAGAGTAGCTTTAGTGGTAAAGGGTTATTTGGAGGGCGCAAACGCCTAATGCAATCTTTCCTAATGTATTGAACCAGCCTTTAACTTGTAACCATTTAACATGTGTTTTGGGTTAATCAGATCTAAGCATGTCAATTGAGGGCATATAAACCTGTTGGCGGATTTTTCAAGGGCCGTCCTGCCATTCGAACAATATGTAATACCAATTAGGAATTAAGTACATGCTTTATGTATCAACGTTTCCGTGTTGAAAGGTTGATGCTACTTCGTCAGTTCACTGTGCTCATGTCAACACCTAAAAGGCTGAAAACGAGTAAGATAAACAGCCTTTTCCCCTAATTGGTATAAGCACTCACCGGATTGCGTAAATTGTGATTTCACAAGGGTTTGCTCCACTTTTGAATGAGCACCAAACTGCATATGACGAGGAATAGCTGGTTGAGCCAAGTCGAAATCATGCTTGCTCCGGCGGATTTTTCTAAGAGCCGTTCTTTTATTCTTGAACAACACAATCATGCTATTGAGCCAGCCTTTAATTTACAAGGATTTTAATGCTTTCATGTGCCTATTGTTTAACATGTGCATACCCCTAACGATTAATAACCACCCGAACCGACTTTGCGTAGTGTCCGGCTTCCATTTGTACAAAATACACCCCGTTTGGAATAGCAGTGGTGTTAAGCACGACATGGTGTTCGCCCGCAACAAATTGGGTGTTTGACCGAATGGATTGCACTTTACGCCCCAGTAGATCAAAGAGCGTCATATTGACAGTTTGCGGAGTTGCAAGCCGGAACGCAATTTGGGCTTGGTAAGTTGCCGGATTTGGATACACAGCCAAGAGGTTGGTTTCCACGGGCAATGACTCGCCCTCGTTTGCGACACTTGTACCCGAAACCACAACATCTGCATAGTGGGTTCCTCCCACGCCATCGCCTACAACATACGTAAATTCATCAGTACCTTTAAAACTCGCATTTGGTAGATAACGCACCCGGCCATTAGGTAGCCATTCAACCACCCCATGTTTTGCGCCAAAAACGCCGAGCACTTGCAAGCGGTCTGCATCTGGGTCATGGTCATTGTCTAAGACATTGATCTGTCCGACAGCATAATGATTTAGGGACAAGCCATCTTGTTTTGCAACAGGTGCAGTATTGGTCGCAGGGTTGAGGAGAAATGCACGGGTTTTGCCATTAAGGAGGCCATATCCCACAATTTGCCCATTCCGGTTTACATCACGGGCTTCTTTTAGCACCCAGCCACTACCTGCCGGAATCAGGCTATTCAGATCAAAGGTTTTGTCATCCAACCAAAGCACAGCCCTTGTGCTTAAGGCGGCAGTGGTATAAACACGCTCCATTCTTCCTGAAAAAGTGGCTTTATGGGCCTGTATTTCGGAGCCAATGCGGTCGTTTTCTTGTTTATTCAGAGCGACTCCGCTTAACGTTCCGGCTCCAACAATCCATCCCGTATCACTGATGCCATATGCCTCCGCAAATGTACCAGAAAGCGAGGTCAATGTGGTGGCAGTGGTTCCATTCCAACGCACGGCTTCCACCACTTCACCCGATTGTCGGCTCCCCACGATGACATCCAAATTATTGATCCGGTATGCCCGACTATCGCCCGCCAAAACCGTTTGGTTGCGGAAGGCTTGTGCCGCTCCTGTCCCATCATAGATGAGACCCGTAACCACTCCGGCAAGGTTAATGTCGAATGCTTCGCTTTGTGGTTTTTCGCCAAAAGTGTGGAGGCTTTCCATTTTGCCAGCAAACGAAAACGCCTGCATCCGGTTGTTACTGTCAAATGAAGCACCTACAACTTTGCCGCTATTGGAAACCGCATTACCAATACTGAAGCCGCCTCCAAGGTGACCAAGAAACTGTATGGGTGCCAGTGGCTCGGAAGCACGCCATGTAAACGCCTCATCGGTTCCGGCAGGAGAACGCATATAGCCTGTAACGATGCCCGTCTCACTTAAACCAAGCGCTTGCCCGACAGAAGTTCCGATGGTGGTTAAGCCTTTGTTATTCCAGAAGAAAGCACGATCCTGCCCATTAATGTTTTTGGTAACCCCGACGATTTCTCCCGCATCATTAATGCCCCAAGCACGCGCCGCATTGCCAAGAGAATTGATTTCCAAGAGACGATAGGTAATGGCCTGAACCTCCACCTGAACCAATGCCGAGGCCGTTCCACCCTTCCCATCCGAGATGGTGTATCCAAACTGATCCGTTCCTAAAAAGCCTCGATTGGGCGTATAGGTAATGGTTTGGTTGCTATTGACCGTTGCAGTTCCATTTGCGGCGGCTGAACCTGATAACGAGACCGTAAGGCGATCACCGTCCAAGTCTTGGTCATTTTGCAATACCGTTACCGTAACAGGTAAGTTCATATTGGTGGAGGTGGCATCGTTCAAGGCCACAGGTGCACGGTTGGGGTTTCGTTTTATTGAGAGTGTCACCGAAACCGTTTCTGAAAACGCCCCAGTTACATCTTTTGCGCGATAGGTAAAGTTTGCGTCCCCAAAGAAGCCAGACGCAGGCACAAAAAGTACGCCTCCATCTGGTGAGAGGGTAAGCGTTCCCGAAGGCACATTGGCTTGCAAGACAGCCGTTAAAGGGTCGCCATCCACATCTCGGTCATTGGCCAAAACCCCCGGTGCAGGAATATTAATGGGTGTGGCAAATTCCGCCTCATACGTATCCGCTTGTGCAACGGGGGCATCATTTACCGGCGTGACCTCAACCGTAACCAATACAGGCAACGACACCAAATTTCCGGTATCCCGCACACGATAACGGAATTGATCGAAACCATTAAAATCTTTGTTTGGTTTATACTGAATTTGGCTGTTCAGCACCTCTATCGTACCATGTGTGGGCAATGTATCTAAGAGAATAGTAAGTGCATCCTCGTCTGGATCGCTGTCGTTTTGCAGAACCGAAATATCTATGGGTGTATCCTCGGCGGTTTGTGTCCTATCTGCGGCTGCTACGGGCGCACTATTACCGTTACGAATGGTAAGGGTCACCGTAGCCGTATTGGATTTTGCGCCTGACGGGTCAACCGCCGCATAGGTAAAAGTGTCTTCTCCGGTAACATTTCGGTTAGGGGTATAAACCAATTGTCCTTGGGTATTCGAAGAAAGTGTACCCTTTGTTGGCTGCGAGATCACCCCAAACGTTAGTTGGTCTCCGTCAACATCGCGGTCATTGGCCAAAACGATAACCACTATCGGTGCGTTTTTATCGGTAATTGCAGCATCATTTACGGCAATGGGGGGATCATTAACGGGTGTGACACTTACTTGAACGATGGCCGAGTTTGATTTAAGGCCCGCAGGATCGGAAGCCACATAGCCGAAAGTGTCCGAACCATTAAAATCCGGTTTGGGCGTATAGCGTAATAAGCCATTCTGTGTATGAACAACGCTTCCATTGGCGGGCTGGGTCATCAACGTCACCTCCAGGGGATCCCGATTGGGATCACGGTCATTGGCCAATACATTAAAATCGCTCGCTTGGTCTTCTAATGTAGTAAACTGATCGTCCAATGCCACTGGAGCACGATTGGGATTCTGGCCTACGTCTATAGTGACATTTACAGGGGGAGAACTTGCACCAGCCGCATCTCGAACGATATAGCGGAACGAGACGGCTCCAGAGAAGTCTTTGGTTGGCGTGAAGATGAACCCCCCATTTTCCTGAAGGACAAAATCACCACTTTCGGGTTTTTGCTCCAAAATGGCCACCAATTTATCGCCTGTATCGGGATCATGATCGTTTTCTAAAACGCCGGGGCTTGTGATGGTTAGTGCTTGGTTAAAAGCCGTTTGGTAGGTGTCTTCCATCCCCTTTGGCGGATCATTGACAGGACGAACCACGATGTTCACGCGTGCCATTCCGGATCTTTCACCTGCCGCATCTTGCACAACATACGTAAAGAAGTCCAGACCATTAAAGTTGGGAACCGGTGTATAGCGTAATGCGCCATTAGGTAAAACGATTACCGTACCATTCGGCGGATTTGTAAAGCTTGCCACACGCAAAACATCGTTCAAATCCACATCAACATCATTGCCCAAGACGGCAAGGTCTATCGCTATGTCTTCATCGGTGGTGGCTTCATCATTTACCGCATTAGGAGGATCGTTGATGGGTAATATTGTCAGCCGAACTGTCGCTATATTGGAAAGGTTGCCCGCCCCATCTCGGACTTGGTAAGTAAATTGATCGCTGCCGTTAAAGTCGGTATTTCCTACATAGCGTAACGTCCCCTGTTGGTTTTGAAGAATCCCTCGCTGCGGCTGCGACAATACAATAACGGTTAATAGATCATTCTCAGGGTCTATATCGTTGGCCAGCAAATTAAGTGTTACAAAAGTGTCTTCATTCACCACCACATTGTCATCTACGGCGCTTGGTGGGCGGTTTTGAGCGGCCTGTACTTGTAGGGTAACGGTTGCGGTATTGGATCTTGCGCCATTCGCATCTTGCGCCTGATAGGTAAAGGTTGCAGTACCGAAGAATGAAGGGGGTGCTGTGAAACTGAAACCACCGTCGGGACGCAAAACCACACTACCTGTGGTCGCATTGGTGACCAAAATGGCTGTCAAAGCCGTTTGTTCTACGTCCGTATCATTGGCCAAAACACCCTTCGCTTGAATTTCTAAAGTTGTGCCTGCGGTTGCTTGATACACATCATTGTTTGCTACAGGTGCATCATTTACGGAAACAACCGTTATATCCACCGAAACCGTTGCAGAAATTGCGCCACTGCTGTCCTTTAAGCGATAGGTAAATTGATCTATCCCAAAGAAATTCGGATTGGGTTTATACATCCGATTGTTTTGCTGGTCAGAATCTATTGTTCCATTTGTGGGTTGAGAGACTATTTCCACGGTCAACACATCCCCATCCACGTCTGAATCGTTTGCCAAAAGATTGAGCGTCAGCGGCGTATCTTCATTGGTAGAGAATTGATCGGCTACGGCAACTGGCGGATCATTCACGGGCCGGATGGTAAGGGTAACGGTTGCAGAACCCGAAGTTGCTCCAGCCGGGTCTTTGGCACGGTATGTAAACGAATCAACGCCATTCACGTCTTTATGGGGCGTATAAACCAATTGGCCTTGTTGGTTGGTTGAGAGTGTTCCTTTGGTGGGCTGGGTCAAGATTTCAGCGGTTAGTGGGTCTTGGTTAGGATCGCTATCATTGGCCAGTAAGTTAAGGCTGACCGCGATATCCTCATCCGTAGAGATCTCGTCGTTGGCTGCAACAGGTGGGCGATTGGGATTTGCCCCAACCGAGATGGTGACTTGTGTAATACCAGAGCGCGCACCGGACGGATCTTTGGCTTGGTAGGTAAAACTAACCTCGCCCGTAAAACCAGTTAAGGGCACAAAGGTAAACCCACCATTTGCAGGCAAGGTCAGGGTTCCCGAACTTACATTCGAGATCAGTACAGCTTCCAAAACATCGCCATCCACATCAGCGTCATTGGCCAGAATCCCTGGCGCTTGCACGTTCAACGTAGTGTTAAAATTGGTTTGATAGGCATTTTCAGTTGCAATAGGCGCATCGTTCACCGGGCGAACGGTAATGCTCACCTTAACGGCCTTGGAACGTGCGTTGTCTATATCCTGCACCATGTACATAAACTCATCCGCCCCATGAAAGTTAGGATTGGGCTTGTAGATGCGTTGACCTTGTTGGTCAAAGGTAAAGGTTCCATTTTTAGGATCGGAGGCAATTAAGACCGTCAGCGCACCTCCTTCTGGATCAGAATCGTTGGCCAAGAGGTTCAGCAAAATAGAAACATCTTCATCGGTCGAATACGTATCCGCGACTGCCACCGGTGGGTCATTAACGGGTGTAACTGTGATGTTCACCTTTGCGGTATTAGAACCGGCCTGTTGCGGATCTTTGGCTTGATACGTAAAATCATCTACCCCAAAAAAGTCTTTATTGGGCGTATAAACCCACAGATTATTGACCAATGCCAATGTTCCGTGCTTGGGTTGTGTGATGGGCTGGGCAGTCAGTGCATCACCGTCTGGATCGGAATCATTTGCGGTTAAGTTAAGGGAGACAGGCACATCTTCGGGTGTCGTCGCTTGGTCGTCATTAGCTATTGGTGCATCATTCACTGGACGAATGGTGATGGTAACAGTGGCATGATTTGACTTCAAGCCCTGTGGATCGGTGAAGGAATAGGTAAAATTGTCGCCCCCATTAAAGTCACCCTTGGGCGTATAAACCCAAACACCTTGTTGGTTTTTTGCGACCACACCATTTTTGGGGGCAGTTTCAATGGATACACGCTCATCGCTTAGGGCAAAATCATTGTCCGGATCGGCATCATTTGCAGTCAATAAGAGCGAAACGGGGATATCTTCCTCGGTTTCATAAGCATCATTATTCGCAATAGGCACATCATTAACGGGGCTGATGGTGATGGTCACCGTAGCCGTTTGAGAGGCCGCTCCAGTTGGGTCTTTTGCCCGATAGGTAAATTGGTCAAGGCCATTGACATTCGCATTGGGGAGGTAAAACCGTTGCCCTTGCTGATTTAAGAAGACTTGTCCTTTTTTGGGTTGATCTATGATTTCCACCGTCAACGGGTCGCCATCTACATCTTTGTCATTTCCGAGCAAGTCCATTAACACTTGGGTATCTTCATTGGTGACAAACTGGTCATCAGCGGCAGTTGGTGCATCATTTACGGGAAGAATGGTAATGGACACCGGTGCCACGTTGGAGTTTGCCCCCGATGGGTCTTTTGCGATGTAGGTAAAGGAATCATTCCCGTTGTAGTCTTTGTTTGGGGTGTAAATGAATTGCCCTTGTTGGTTAAAGCTAAGCGTGCCGTTTTTGGGAGGAGTAAAAGTGGCAATGGTAATTTGGTCTTGATTGGGATCGGTATCGTTTGCGGTAAGATTGAGTACAAGCGGCGTATCCTCATTTGTGGAGACCTGATCTGCGACAGCTATGGGAGGTTGGTTGGGGTTTTGTCCTACGGTAATGACCACCTCCACCACATTAGAATTTGCGCTGGAAGGGTCTTGAGCAAAATACCCAAATTTCACCTCTCCGGAAAAATCCTTTTCGGGATCAAAGGTAAAGCTGCCATCTTGAAGCAAGGTCAAAACGCCCGAAGAAGGATTTACTTCCAAAATTGCCTTCAGTTGGTCGCCATCCACATCTTCGTCATTGTCTAAAAGACCGGGGGCGGCCACAGTAAGCCGTTGGTTAAAGCCCGTTTGATATTGGTTTGGCCGTGCAAATGGCACATCATTTACAGGGGTGATCTTGATGAAGACCGTTGCGAGTGCCGAAAGTGCTCCAGCCGGATCTTTGACTTGGTAGGTGAATTGGTCTTGTCCGTGGAAATTGGCATTGGGCGAATAAACATACTGCAGTGTTTGCTGAGAAAAAGCAAGTGTACCGTTTGGGGGTTGGCTTACCACCTGAATTGTTATTGGATCGTTGTCTAAATCCGAGTCATTTTTCAACAAATCCAAAGAGACAGGGGTATCTTCGTTCGTTGCAAAGCCATCATCCTTGGCAACGGGTGCATCATTCACCGATCGAATGGTAATGCTCACCGTTGCAAATCTGGAAACCGCACCTTGGCTATCCTTAATCCTATAAGTAAAAGTATCTACGCCAAAAAAATTGGCATTGGGCATGTACACAAGTTGTTGTTGTTCATTCAGGACATAAGAGCCATTTGTAGGATTTGTTAGCTCGTCTATGGTAAAAGAATGTTTGTCTGGATCAAAATCGTTCGTTAATAACTGCTCCAATGGAAAGCCCGTATCTTCATCTATCGTAACCTGATCGTTTACAGCAACCGGAGATTGGTTGTTTGGTGTGGTGGCGTCAATACGCAAGAAAACGATCCCACCTTCACGATTAATGCTCCATTTTTTCCCTTCCCCCAACGTTGGCAAAGTGAAGGAAGGTTTGTTATCAATCAAATTGGTTGCCTCGATAATATTAAAAACCCGCCCGATCGGTTCATTAGCAACGGAGCCATCTGCATCAACCACAACCACCGAGCCGGCCAAGTCTAAAGTCCCATTCACCTTAAACAAATCTTGTTGGTTGCTCGAAAGATCAATTTGGAGATCAGCATTATTTATGAATGCAGGACTACTTGAAGGAACAATGGTTAGCGTTCCAAAACGGTCATAACTTTGGTCATTACCCGGCGAGAATATCCCTCGATTGGTGGTTGCACCAGAGAGCACAAGGTCTTGCGAACCCGCAAGGGTTGCATCAAATTCGTTTAGAAAAGTACCGGAGATTTCCAAACTTCCGCTTGAAACGGTCAATGTGCCCTTATTTGCATAATCGGAAGCGATTGTACTGGAGGTTTGTGCTGTTTGGCTCCTTGTACTTGATCGGAGTTGTTTCGTTGTGTTATTGGTTGACAGGACATCCCAGAAGCCAGTATTTTCTATCGAGCCGTTTTTTCCTTTTATGGTTAAAATGTTTGAGTCTTCTTGATAAACATTCCCTTGGTTGTAGAGGTCGGCATCACTCAGAATCACCTCTGATCCCGGATCGAATCGCGCAGTACCCACTATCGTCCAATGTGCTTTATTTTCTAACTGAAGCGTAACGTTGGGGCGCACATATGCACTCCCTACTGTTGAAAATTGTATCCCATTACCAAGATGGTTGATAGGGCGGGTTGCCCCTGAAAGATCGGCTAAAAAATTAGCTTCTTCTCTTACTTCAAGCCGGCCACCTTGAACACGGCCAGCATCCAAATAAGCCCTTTGTGCGAGCAGGTCTTTTTCGAGGGAGAGGGAACTTTTAGAAACCGACAAATCATTTACAAACGTATTTGTTTTTAAAAGTACTTGGGCACCATCCGTAACGGCAAGCCTACCGACGTTAATATTAGCAGTGGCCTCAATCGAAGCCGAACCACCAACAAAAAACATCTGCCCTCCCACACCAATCGAGGTGTTTTGTTTGGCTTCTTTTTTAGCAAGATTGCTCCCCCCTTGAAAAACCGTAAAATTCCAGTTCCCCAGATTAAAAAAGTAGTCTCCCGCTCCAGAGAATGCGGCATATGAAGTGATTTCATGTTTTTCGTGCGCCGCAGTCAGGCTAAGGGTTCCTTCTTTAGCCACACTCACGCCGGCATTTGTAAACCAAAAAAATGGATTTCCTTGCGTCTCCTGCATTTTCATTTCGAGTTCTCCTTTTTCAACAAGGATGTCCCCAAACATGAGAACGCCAGACAAAGTAGCCTTTCCACCACCCGCTTTGGTCAACTGACCCGATATATTGATAGAAGTTATAGGCTCCGAGGCTAAGTCAGCTTCAAAGTTGACATTCTGCTCACCACTGATGTGCATGGAACGTGATCCAAAATACGTCGCAATACTTCCCCCTTGCATGATCACGGTCATCGGTTTGTCTTGTGGGGAAATCACATTAAGATCGCCTTGATATAAGAGGTTACTTTTTATGAATACAAGTTGTTCACCGGACATTTCGCTCTCTCCGAACACACTCATACTTACCCCATTCAGCCGCCCGCCATTCCAGAAGAAGCCATCATTGACGGAATAAAAACCACCTTGTAGCACGCCATTTGCCAAGTGTAATTTAAGCGTTTGTACTGAAGGCGCTTTTAGCACGATGGCAGGTGATGCAATCCTCAGGAGATTCAGGGAAACAAAATCGTTGGCGGCAACCTCTACCGTAGTGTTTCCAGTTGCTAAGTCTAAGATAGCAGAATCCCCCTCCTTTGGAACCCCAATAGGATTCCAGTTTTCAGGATTTCCCCACGAAGACCCAGATTTTCCGGTCCAAGTGTAGGTGGTTTGTGCAAGAAGTGGGGGTGGGATCATACAGAACAGAAAGCCCAATACCCAAAAGTAGCATGATCGCATAGCGAGATTGGTCATAACGGAAGTACAAAGAGCAGCGAATATGTAAAACAGGTCTTAAATCACCCTGATATGATTTTTAAGTTGAATGGCAGCTTAGTCGGGTGCATCTCGGAATATAATATAAAAAAAATTTGTTCGTAAGTGTACTTTTGTTCCATTGAGTTTTTAAATTGTGCTTGGTAAATTTGAAAAACAGCTTAAAATATACCGCTAATAAAACTTTTTTGCCGATCCAATTACCATCTGGCCTTTAGATAAATCATTGAAAAAAAAGTGCTTAAAGCACAATTTCTAATAAATGATAACCAGTTCTTAGCGACGAGTCATTTGCGCTCGGGTTGGTTTGTCTTCCGCTCTTCCGGTTTGTTCAGGTCATTTATTTTGCCTGAACAGGTATCAAAAATTACTGCACATGGTGAAATTTCCCTTCCGTCATTGGTCAGGACTTCTTTTTTTCTTGCTTACAAGTCTTACCATCGGCATATCTTCGGCTTTGGGTCAGGGTACTGTTCGTATCACCATTTCCGGTGTTCCTACGGTTTTACAAACCCCGTATTTAGCAGAACTCCAACGAGATTACCAAGCGGGTCGCTTCCCTGTCCAGTTGGTGTATAGCCATGCTTCGCGACAACCGGGGACCTTTCGGTTCCAACTTACTTTAGCCTTGGATGGGCAAGAAATTGTGTCCGAGACCTCGCCGGAAGTCACCATCCGGCCCGGAGTTTACACCTATCGCACCTTTAGGGATACACCAGAGATCTTATTTCCTGATTTAACCACCTTAATCAAGAAGTTCCCTGCCGATCTGCAAACACGGATTAACCAGACCGGAACATTGCCGGAGGGTCGTTATGAACTCACCTTAGAAGCCACCTCGACCGATGAGGAGCAGTTTATCATCTCTCCGCCAGCCACGATCTCCTTCACGGTCTCTTTTCCAGAAGCCCCAGTTTTATTGTCGCCTTCGGATGAAGCGGTGGTTTCCCAAGCACAGCCTATTTTTACGTGGTTACCGGTCATTGTGCCTGCCACCCAAACGATAGAATATCAATTTAGGATGGTGGAGATTTTGCCCGGCCAAACCACCGACGAAGCCTTTCGCGGTAACAGAACCCAAGTGGAATCTACGTTCCAGCGGGGAACTACATTTGTTTATGGCCGCGACTTACTGCCTTTGGAAGTTGGTAAGCGATATGCTTGGAACATAAAAGCACGGACGACCTCTGGCTCCCCCATTGCCCAAGACGGCCAAAGTGAAATCTACACCTTCTCATATGGTGTTGGTCATGCACCGGAGGACGTTTTGGCGCAGCTTAGGCAAATTGTTTTGGAACAGGGTTTGGCCAACCTCACTAATTTCTCCGATTTGGTATTGACCGATGAAGGGGCTACATGGTTGCTGAATGGCCCGGCTACCCTCAACTTGACTTCGCCCACCACCGAACAAGTAACGGTCAACTTAGAAAATATTCGTCTTCAAAAAGGCTCTTTGGACGCTCCAGTCTTACTCGATGGCGCGGTTTCTGCACGGTTAACTGGAGATTCTGGCTTGTTACGTGGTTCTTCAGGTGGATTGCTTGATGTCCGGCTTCTCCGTTGGACGTTTGGGCGTGGTTTTACAGCCGAAGGCGCTATCCGGCTCCCCAATGGCAACCTAAGCCCGGCAACCGGAAGTTTACGGTTTTCACGGAGCGGTTTTACCGGAGAACTCATCGCTGAAGGTTCCGGTAGTCCCATTTTTAGCTTAGGAAGTTCCAATCAACAACTCATCTTGAACCGGATTCGAGCACGTTTTCCAGAAAACCAACTGAGTGGCTCGGGACAATTCCGTCTTAACGGTACAACATGCGCCCTTGATGATGTGGTATTTACGAGTGGTGTTCAAGACTTGTTGATTAATTGCGCCCTCAACCAATCCATCCAAGCCGTACCCGGATCGAATTTGGTGCAATTACAATTAGACCAACTACAAGGCCGCCTCCGCTTTGATGTGGGTGCTGGCAGTATGACGCCCGAACTTTCGGTGAGTGGTCGCTTGGCGCTTCAGGTGTCGGATGGCCCTTGTGCGGCAAACCTTAATGCAGACATCACCGGAACAGGATGGCAGATCAGAGACCTCTCTCCGGTTTGCAACTTGCCCAAATTGCCATTGGGGCTTTTTGACCTCAGCCTCAGCAATCTGCGTATTCCGCTTTTGGCCTATGATGCAGGACGCAACCAATGGGACTTTGCGATTGATTTAGATGGCCAGTTTTCCGGCGGCATTTTGGGCGAGGCACGACTGCCACGCATTCCAAACATCCGTCTAACGCCATCAGGACTTACTTTCCCAAGTTATGTCTTGACTTCGGGTTCTTTTCCCCCGATTCCCCTCCCCAATTTAGGCCCATTACGCGGCCAATTAACCGCACTTCGTGTACCCGTTTTTACCCTGAATGCCTTTAACCTTGCCCCAGATGCTTGGCAGCCTGTGGTCATGGACTTTGCCTTCCGGCTTTCGGAGGGCCTTCCGTTGCCCGCTTGTATGCAAACGCCACAATTTACCGTGCGAGATTTCCGTTTCAATGATGGCAATTTCAGCATGGATTTAGGAAACCTCACGCCATCGGGCTGCGAGTTGCCTTTAGGAATTGCGCAATTACGTCTGAACCAACTCAGCGGACAGGTGAATGGGAATTTTGCAGGTGGGCGGTTTAGTGCGACACCACAACTTTCTTTGGGTGGGGCCTTGCGTTTTGGCGCACCTTTCACTTGTAGCGGCATCGAGGAAACCTTGCTTCCGGCCAACCTAACATTAGACTCTACGGGAAGACTTCTGGGACGGATCGAAAACCTCGCACCTACGTGCCCACTTAATCTGGGCTTTGGAAGCGGGACTTTACGATCGGCCAACCTCATTCTTGGGAATACAGGCGGCATCCAAACCGCTCATTTAGAAGCAAATGCAGGTTTAAACCTCAACATCTTTGGACAAAGCGGTATAACAGCAGAAGGTTCGCTAAATTTAGACATAATCACAGGCCGATTCTCCACCTATAACTTCAACCTCTCATCGGGCTTCTCCCTTCCCTTTCCGTCAAGAGAAAGCCCACTCTTCACCTTCCAGCTAAACAGTGGATTGAATTTGTCGCAAAACGGCCTTGCCTTATCCGGAAACCATGCTATTCAAATTGGAACAGACAACATCCCTGTGCAATTTGATCGTGCAATGTTTGATTTAAACACGTTGCGCTTTACACAAGGTCTTGCACAAATTGGCGGACGTGGCGCCGCTTTTCAACTAGCCTATTTGATGAATGAAGGCCGATTTGCCTCCTTTGCTTCTACGATGCCACTCCCAAACCAAAACCTATTTGGCATTCGGGTTGAATCGGTAAACCTCACCCCAACTGGATTGGCCTTTTCTGGCAATACAACCGGGCAACTCCGGTTTGGTGGGACAACTTTTGGGACGGATCGGCTTCAACTGCGGTTCACGGATTTCACCCTTGCCACAGATCCAATTGCTGTATCACGGGGCAATACTGGCTTTTTTGTGGACGGTAGCCGAGTTGCAACCTTTGATGCGTCTGGATTTCGCTTAGAACCCGGTGGTCTTTTGGCTGCTTTACCCTTGCCCGCACAACTGCCCTTGCCCCGAACGGATTTGGCCTTTTTACGTTTGCGGACCACCGAAGGCGGGCCATTATTGATCAGTACAGAAGATTTAGGAGGTGGTAGGTTACGCCTTTTCACCCGTTCTGGTTCGCCTATTCAATTGGTTTTAGCGGGATTGGCAAATGGTTCTGCCCCACCTTCCATCGGCGCCACCTTCGACTTGGTGGTCAATAATGGTGACTTTGCGGTTCAAGAAGTCCGCGCATTCCATGTAACGACATCCGCAGAGGTCAACCGTGCGTTATTCGGAAGTTCACCCTTACAACTTACCCGATTTGTTCTTTCCGGCACTGGCTCCTCCCTTGCACTTCATGCGGATGTACAGATGACCTTGCCTACCGACCTCTCCCCCGATCCCTTGGTGGTCCGAAATCTCAGGTTAAGCGAGCGTGGATTTGAAGAAGCCGAAGTTTTAGCAACCCTAAACTTACCCGATAGAACTACTGGAACACTTCGCGGACGGCTATCTGCAAATGGAACGGGACTCAGCGGATTTTTGGCCTTAGAACGTGCTTTTTCACTTGGTTCAAGTCCCGTACATCTTTCCCTTTCAGGACTTAGGTTACAATTTCCTTCCGCGCAACTTACCGGAAATGGTGTACTTCGATTTTTCGGAGGAACGCAATCTTGTGCCGTAACAGAATTTGTCCTTGGTGGCACGACTGGCATGGGGAACATAGATTGCCGGATAGACGAAGCCCTCCAATTGGTTCCAAATAGCAACCTCGCTACCCTGAATTTAGGTCGGATAAGCGGAAGAATCGGATACACTGGCGGACGATTTACGCACGATTTACAATTTGCCTCAAGTTTGGGTCTCGACGTGATGAATGGCCCTCGTTGTGGTGCAAACCTGAACCTACGTTTTACAGACACTTCTGGACTAACCGCATCCGATTTTCGGCCAGATTGCTCCGAGACACCGCGCCTAAATTTGGGCGCATTAGAGGCACTTTTTGCCAACTTGCGTGTACCTTCCTTGCAATTTAACACCACCACCAGACGATTTGATTTTGAGCTACAAACCGATCTTCAGTTGGCTGGTTCGTTGTTAGGCGTCCAAGGACTTCCACCCCTCCCCGGTATTCGGATTCGACCAACAGGCATTACATTCCCCGATGTCAATTTTAATGCGGCGCAACTTGCGGGGCTGAGACCTTTCGATTTTGGTGGTGTACAAGCACGTGTAAACGCCTTTTCCATGCGCGGTTTCACCTTCGACTGGTTTGGGCGCACGCCCGATTCGCCGGGGAATTGGGATGCACAAGTTGGCCTGAACATCAACCTGGGCAGCTCCACCGATATACCAAGGTGCCTCCAGAGTGCGGCGTTTCCCTTAAGGCTAAACGTTTCTGGAAGTCGCCTAAGTGCTACCTTGCCCCTGCAAACTTTGCGCGACTGTAGCCTCCCACTCGGCCCAGCAGCCTTAGCATTAACCGGCATTGGCGGAAGTATAACGGCCGCTTATGAGTCGGGACGTTACACCCTTGCACCTGTATTCTCACTCAAAGGTAACCTGCGGCTTTCCGATACCTTTACATGTACGGCAAGTTCTACCATCCCCCTCGGAACTGCCGCCCTTAATCTCTTACCAAATGGCTTGGTTCTGGGCAATGTCACCGCCAATATTCCAGAAACCTGCTCCTTGCAATTCGGCTCCTTCCGTGCCTCTGCGGGACGCACCACCCTGACCCTTGGCCGCTCTGGAGATAACCAGACGGCCACCTTAGACGGTATTGCTCGTTTGGTGATTGGGGAGAGTGCTCCTTTTGATGGCACATACAATCTCAATTTGTTTACGGGACGACTCAATGCTTATCGGTTTGCCCTAAGCGCCCCCTTCGTTCTAACGATCCCGCCGGAAAGTCCGGTATTCCGGTTTAACATTACCGCTGGCGAACTTTCCGACGCGGGATTCAGCATTAATGGCATCAACACCTTAGATGTGGGTGGTTCGCAAATTCGTTCAACGTTCGACAATGTGCGGCTAAATCTTTCCACCTTGGCCATTGAGAGCGGACAAATCCAGATTGCTTCCGGCATGGGTTTAGAAGCCGGCATTGGTTCTGGGGGCACTTTACGTTTCAATGCAATAAATGAATCCCAACCCGCCTCAGTCAATCCGGGATTGATCTTACGACTTGGCTCCACTGTTACGATAGACCGAAGCGGGCTTGCCCTTGGCGGACGTGGTTCGGCCGCGCTCAACTACCGCCCTGAAGGTGGTGAAGTCTTAAATCTACCGCGCTTGGATGTGGATTTCGGGTCTGGATTTTCGTTTAATTTTAGCCCATTCAACGTTGGTGCAGGGCGAGCAAACCTCTTGGACGGAACCGCCATCATGGGCTATATAGACCGCGCTGGCATACAAATTAATCCGGGTTATCTCGTGAGCCGTTTGTTACCCGAACGATTGCCGCTTCCTTCCGAAACCGTCGCCTACTTGCAATTGCGTAGAGGCGGAACGTCTTTGGTAGAGGCCACTACCGAGACCGGAGGACGTGTACGATTGGCCATCAAACGCGGCGAAACGGTCAATTTGGTCTTTCCAGCATTGGCACAAGGTGGCCGGATACCAGAGGTTCCTGTAACCTTTACCGACGTCGTGTTCGATCCAGCCCTACTACAAATAACGGGTGGAAGTATCACGGCGGATGTTTCGGGGCTAACCAGTTTTATTCTACCCGACCAATTCCCCATGCAACTGCGCAATATCTTGTATGGTGAACGCACGGTTGCCGGACGTACCGTTCGTGGCTTATTCCTCACCGGAAACCTTCGTATGTTGGGCCAGAATTGGGATGGAGATTGTCCAGCGGCTTTTCAAGTCTTAGAAACCGGACAGCTTTCCGGAAGTCTTACGTGCGCAGGCATCAATCAAAACATTCCGCTTCCGGGTGTTGACAATTTTGCCTCACTACGCATCACAGGGCTAAATGGCTCGCTTGATTTAGCCCTACCGGGCATTTCTGCCGGAGCAACCACCGTCAATTTTGGATTAGAAGGCCGCATAAACCTAAACAGCGGCGGGAGCGAAATGGCACGGCTTGGCTTTACCGCTACCCTAAACAATGGTGTATTTACCCTCAATACCACTGCCGAGGGGCGGCAACCAGAAGGTTTGCCCCGTTTGGATTTTGGGCCATTTGGCATGGGGATTACTCAATTACGCAACCTTAGCCTAAGCATCAGTAGCGGCGCTTTGCGGTTTGGCGTGGGCGCAGACCTGAATTTCCGCATCAGGATGCAAGATGGCTCGTTTGTGAACATTCCCGCCAATGACGCCTATTTTGGAACGGATGGCTTCCGTCTGCCCTCCATTCAACTCACGGGACGAACCTTGGCCGATCTGGGCATCACGCCCATTACTTTAGGGCCGATTCAAATCCGACCTACACAAATTCGCATCCCGTCCCTTAATCTTAGCGGCCTCACCACCTTTGGTGCGGATATGCTCGCCCAACTCCTTCCGACGTTCGACCTAAACTTCAGGATGCCCTCCGTCTCTGGCTTGTCCACCGATCTTGCCACAACCGATATTCCCTTAAACAATGTCACCTTCCGTAATGGTTTCTTTTCAGGGACCTTGGGCGGGTTCGATTTGCCCGGAAGCGGCCTTGTAGTTCCTTTTGGAACGGATGCTGGCCTTCGGGTGCGGCAAATTACGGCACGGTTCTTCGAGGATGCCGGACGACAAGGCGTGGATGTACGGTTTAATGGCGGACTTCAGTTCCCGTCTGCTTTTGGAGACACCCGATCTTGTGTTGCATCCCTTTCGGCGGCCCTATCAACAACGGGGGATATTTCGGCGACCGCTATGGGTGTTGCGCCATGTGGGACGCTCTCTTTTGGACCCTTAAGTTTACGATTTACCCGCTCGGATTTGGCGCTATCGCTGGGTAGTTCCACTTCAGCCACTTTGGAGGGAACCGCCGAGGCAACCCTAAGAACTCCGGATGGCCAAGTACTGACCGCTACGGGCGATTTGGGCGTGAACCTGCTGAACGGAACGCTTACCCGCTCCAATATCTTGCTCAATGGCCCATTTGTGTGGCAAATTCCATCCGACCGTGCCTTGCTTTCTTTTACCATAAATAGTGCACGTCTCAACAATACCGGACTTACCTTCGACGGGGCCGGACAACTGGACGTTCCCGGTGCCCCTGTTGGTGTTCGGTTTAATGCCGCACAATTTGGTTTTGATGGTCGAATGAACAGCGGAAGTGTGTCCTTCACCTCCGGTTTTGGGTTTGATATTCCCTTGGGCGAAGGAACCCAATGGCGTTTGGTGGCGGCAAATGCCGCAGATGCTGCTGGAAATTTTTTCCGGCTCAACTTGCCCAGTGGTCTTAGCTTGGATCCAAGTGGATTATTGGTTAATGGAACCGCCTCAGCACGCATTAATTATGGAACGCAACGTTTTAATGAAAGCCAGCTTAGCCTCAATTTTGCAGGATTCCGGCTTGGATTTACGCCTTTTGGCATTTCGGATGGCCGAGTTGATCTAAATACCCAAGACGCCGGAAGAACCGTCCGAATTGCCTATTTTGACCGCGACGGCTTCCATCCAGACAATCTTTTGGCCGCACTTCCGCTTCCGGCACGGCTTCCCCTTCCAGATGCCCAACTTGCTTATTTGCAGCTCCGCGACGTTGGTGGAGCACTCCTGATCGAAACCGCCGACGAAGGTAGTGGGCGCTTGGCCGTCAGAACACGTCCGGGTTCACCGATCAATCTTGTTATTCCAGCACTACGTGGCTCTACCCCCTCAGACCCTACTTTGCCCGTGCAGTTTGAGTTTGTCCTTAATACGGGCGATTTCACCGTTCGGGAAGTGCGGAATTTTGTTGCGAATGGCGCTCCAGTTTTAAATGCCGCGTTATTTGGTTCAGGGAGTCCGATTAATTTGCAACGGTTTGACCTCACCGGAAATGGGGTTGGGTTGGCACTTCTGGCAGATTTAACCATTACCTTGCCCAATGCCGTATCCCCCGATCCCCTTTCCATTCGTGGAATTCGGATTAGCCAACGCGGTTTTGAAGAGGCAAACATTAATGCCACCCTGAACATGCCCGGTGGCGGTGGTCCAGCCAATGTAACTGGATTGTTGCGCGGTGGAACGGGCGGATTGATTGGAGAACTTTTAGCCCGTGCAGATGGGGTTCGTCCAATTCTCCGTATCGGCACGCAACCCATTGAGGCCGCTTTGACGGAACTCCGCATCCAATTTCCCGACGTCCGTATTTCTGGGAATGGAGGCGTTTCTTTGATGAATGGAACCCCAACTTGCGCCATTAACAACTTCACACTTTCCGGCGAAACCAATAACCTAAACTTCTCTTGCTCGCTTGGCCAACGCCTTCAATTGGTTCCGGGAAGCGCATTGGCCACACTCGGCGTAGCCTCGCTCTCCGGCGACCTCACCTTTAATGCCCGTACAAGTGCTTTTGGATACAGCCTGAATGCCTCTGGCGATCTGGCCATGCAGGTCGAGGGGATGGCCGCTTGTGGTGCAACATTAGACCTGACCATCTCCAACACTACGGGATTTGCTGCACGAAACGTCCGCCCAAATTGTAGTGGAACTCCACAGTTGAACCTTGGCTTTTTGAACATGGGCTTCAGAAACCTGAACCTTCCCACCTTGTCATTCAACCCCACTTCCGGACGCTTCTCTTTTGAATTGGCGATGGATGCCAACCTCACCGTTCCTACGTTCAATAACCTTCAGTTGCCCCAATTGCCCATCCGCCTAAGCGAGTCTGGAATCCGGTTTAACCCCTTTAATTACAATGAAACAGACCTTTCCGGATTAGGTGCATTTAACCTTGGGTTTGCACAAGCGAGGATCACTGGACTGCGCTTGGCCGCTCCGTTTACCTTTAATTGGTTTGCGCACGATGGGACAACCGCCGGAAATTGGGATTTTGCCTTTGATCTACGGATGAACCTCCCCAGTGGCCCTGAATTTCCGGCTTGCTTGCAAACTTCGGGCATTAACCTAAACAATTTGCGGTTTTCCGGTGCGGGTGTCAGCTTCAACTCGGCCATCTCTGCTATTGGAAGTGGCGGATGTAATATCCCACTGGGGCCTGCTACCTTGAATGTGAGCGAATTAAGCGCCCAACTCAATGGCTCGTTCGACAACCGTTCCTTCAACCTCGTGCCAACCGTTCAGATTGCGGGCGGCATCAACCTTGGAGCGCCCTTCACATGCTCCGGCCCACCACGTCCACTCAGTTTAGGAACAACCCGCCTCAACATTGGTCCCGGCGGATTGATTCAGGGGCGGATAGAGAACCTCGCGCCTTCGTGTCCGCTTCAATTCGGAACTTATGCCGCTTCGGTTAGCCGCGCAAACCTCATTTTTGGCGTTTTGGGTGGCCGTCAAAATGTGCTGTTTGATGGTGGCGCTTCCTTGACATTCGCTCCCGGACAATCGGTATCTGGGACATTTGAATTAGATGTAACCAACGGACGCTTTAATCGCTACTCGTTCAACTTAGACAATCCATTTGACTGGGCCGTTCCTGCAAACAGTCCGGTCTTTACCTTCCGAATCAATCGGGCGAGGTTAGACCAAAATGGCCTTTTAATTGACGGAAGAAACAACCTACGGTTTGGTGATGGGGCACAATTGGGCGTGACCTTCGATCAGTTCTTGTTTAATATGGACTCGGCGTCCATCTCCTCCGGAAGCATCACCTTTGATACCGCTTTTTCCTTGCAGGCTGGCATAAACGAAACCACCAACCAACTTGCCTTCTCGGCTGCGGCACTTAACGCACCACTAACCCTAAGTCCCGGAGCGATGCTCAAATTAACGGGCGCTATTCGGATTGATAGAACGGGTCTTGGCGTAACCGGAACCACCGACGCAGCCTTGCGGTATCGCGACTGGAACCTTTCGGGGCTTGGATTAACGTATTCAGAAGATTTCCGGCTTTCTTTCAGTCCTTTTGGGATTACCACCGGAAACATGACGATCAACCATAATGGGGCACGGGTGGCCACCATTTCCTCAACAGGAATTGCCATTGATCCGGCATTTGTGGTATCCGTTTTGCCGGATCGCTTGCCCGTTCCTCATGTGGATGTAGCGTATTTGGAACTACGAAGAGGCGGACGCTTGATGGTGGACATGACCACACTTCCAAGTGGAAACCTCCGCATCAACACCCAGTCTGGGCAAAGTGTTAATATGGTGATTCCAGCCCTTCGAGGCACAGGCGCAGCCCCTTCATTAGCCGTAACCTTTAGTAATTTTGAAATTGATCCAAGAGATTTCCGCGTTGTGGGAGGTTATTTCTCTGTTCGCACGTCAGATGTTTCCCGCATTGTATTACCCGCCAATTTCCCGCTTCAACTTACCGAGATCGGGTATGGCATTCAAACTTATGAAGGCTCGCCATTAGCGGCACTCTTCTTAAGTGGGACGGTTCGTCTTTTCGAGAACAATGTTCCGGCGTGTAACCTCACAACCTATATACAAATGGATGGGCGTTTGCGAGGCAATGCCGGATGTAGGGGCATGGATGCCAACATTCCCTTGGTTGGCTCCTCTAATTTGGCCTCCCTACAAATTAGGGACGTACTTGGTAGCATAGATGTACCCCTCACCGGAGGATCGCCCTCCTTCTCCTTAGACGTGAATGCGGGGTTCCGCATCCGTACCCGCGACGAAGTGGCCGCACCGATCGCTGCCGAGTTGGATGTGAATGCGCAAGTCAGCGAGTCGGGTTTCCGACTGACGGGTTCCATGCCACGCGCTTTATCTTCGCCACCAACCATAGACATGGGCATTATGGCGATGGGTATCAACCGGATTTCAAGCCTTACATTGGGTTATACCAGTGGGCGTTTCTCCTTCCGCGCTGGTTTAGACATCCGAATGAGATTTGGCTTGGAGGAAGGACGCCGCGTAGAATTACCTTCATACAACATCGAAATCTCGGATGCAGGCTTGCATTTTGCCGCAATAGACCTACATAGTGGCTCTGTTCCACCGTTGAACTTAGACCCGTTTACCTTGGGGCCAGTTGCCATTGACCTCTTGGCCTTCCGGATGTCGCCCATGACGGTGGACTTCTTCTCTGGCCGCTTCTCCGGATTTAACCCACGTTTTGACCTTGAGGTCACGCTACCCGGCTTCCGCACCAGTGCTCCCGAACTTGCCAATGCCCGAATTTCTATCAACGATGCAGGCTTACAAGACGGCAACTTGGTGGGAAGCATCGTGCCCTACATACCGGATGGCGGGCTTTTGCGGATTCCGATGGGTGGAAGCGTAAGAATGAATGTGACGCGCATAGAAGGTAGTTTGCTCAATAACAGCGGTACACAAGGTTTTAACTTCCAATTAACTACCGAGTTAGAATATCCTAACCTGAGTGGTTCCGGGCCAGCCTGTCGAAATCCCATCAACTTGGGCTTTAATGGTACAACATTCACAGCCAATGCCAGTTTAGCACCTTGCGGCTCGCTCAATTTTGATCCGGTTGCACTCCGCTTTACCTCGGCCAATTTGGACTTGGCATTTGGTGGAACCCCACGGGCACAATTCCGAGGTACTGCCGAAGCCACCATTCGCCGAGACGGCATGGGACCTGTAACAGCAACCGGAACACTTGGTTTGAACCTGCTCACGGGCGAAATCTTCGATGCCGCTATTGCCGTAACTGGGCCGTTCAGTTGGTCGCTCCCCGCTCGTGATCCCGTTTTCTCCTTCACCGTCAATAGCGCGAACCTTAACCAAGACGGAATCACCTTTAATGGCGCCGGAAATTTACGTGTAGGCGAAGGCTCCATAACCGTCAACTTTAACAACCCACATTTCCGCTTCCGAGATATGGCCCTCACAAGTGGGGACATTACCTTGAATACGGCCATTGCTTTTGACATTGATTTGGGCGGTGGTGGGCGTTTATTCCGTTTGGTAGCCCCAACAACTCCCGTACCAACGGGGAATTTTTTCCGGCTCGGTTTGCCTTCCAACCTTCGCTTAGATGCCTCAGGCATGACAATCAGTGGAGCAGCTACGGCGCAACTCCGTTTTGGAACCAGACCAGAAGATTTTTATAACAGCCTAAGCCTCAATTTTGTAGGCTTCACCATGAATTACGCTCCTGTTTCGGTAACGGCAGGACGGGCAGACATCATGCTCGCTTCTGGAGGAACCACCACACGGCTTGCATACTTTGACCGAGACGGTTTTCATCCAGACAATCTCGCCGGAATTTTGCCCATACCCGCACGTTTGGGCTTACCCAGCCAAGACATCGCCTATTTACAACTACGCTCCGGCTCCTCCAATTCGGATCCCTTGCTTATTCAGACACAAGACATGGGCAGTGGTCGTCTCCGAATTTATACCCGTCCGGCACAGCCCATTCAAGTGGTCTTTGCGGGATTTACAGGCACGCCAAGTGCAGGCGTCGAGTTGGACATGACGTTGAATACCGCTGATTTCTCGGTGGTCAGTGTCGGAACCTTCAACGTGACCATCACCGAACAACTCAACCAAGCCTTGTTTGGGAATTTCCCCGTTGCCATCACTGCGCTTGGCTTTAGTGGCTCCGGTTCTGGGCTTACCTTCCAAGCAAGTGCCCGTATCAATTTGCCGGAAAGCCTCTCGCGGCTCCCCCTCAACGTGGAGAATTTGCGGATTACCTCCTCCGGTTTTGAAAGTGCGACCGTTCGGATTGGGACGTATTCGGCCAGTTATCAACCTGCCTGCGAAAGTACGCCCATCCAACAGGCCAGTTTTAGTGATGGAGCCGTGGTGATTGCAGCCTGTGGTATAGAAATGGTTTTGGGAACCTCCGGCATTTCCTCATTGCGGTTTAGCGGGCAATTGGGCGGATCGTTTCTTACTAGCAATTCGGGAGCAACCTCGCGAATGCACCTTTCTGGAGAGGTGGCCAGTGGAAACTGGAATTTTGTGGCTTCCGGTTCGCATTTACCGTCTTCGCGGATTAACCTTGGCTTTGCCACCCTTGAACCCACCCGCCTTGCCTTAACCGCCAATGCCACCGAATTTGCCGTAACGTTTGACGGGACCTTCCGTTTGCCAAGCGTCGGGACGGATTTTGCGATTTCGGTCACGGGTCTGAAAGTAGGAACGGCGGGTGTAAGCATTACCTCCGCCGTAATGACTACGCCACAAACGTTCAACCTATTTAACAACTCCTTGGTGATGAACGTCAACCGCTTGGCCTTATTAGGCCCAAGTGGCGGAGCGCCTTTCCGCGTTCAAATGAGTGGTGCAATGAACTTTATGGGCCAGACAGGGATTTCTTTCACTGATTTTACCATTGGAACGGACGGTTCCGTCTCATTAGGTAGTGGCGACGTAAACTTCTTGGCAGGCCGTCCAATCAACATCATAGACCAAGTATTTGTCCTAAATGAACTGCGCTTAGGCTACATTTCCGGCTCCTTTACCTTGCGGGCAAATGGAAACGTAACCCTTCCAGCCCCCATGTCTGCCTCGTCTGCGGTCTCGGTTGCCATGACGGTAAACCCCACAACAGGCGTTGTTACCATCCCACCTACAACGGTTTCGTTTACCTTAGACGCCACCGGACGGCGAAATAGCAGCCCGCTTGAATTGAGTCTCGGCAGTTTTGCCACCATTGAGCCAACTGGCGTACAACTAACGATTGATTGGCAGCGGCCTGCACAAACCACGTTCTATGCCTCTGGAAACGTTTATGTCCAGAACGACAATGCGAAAATCATCGAATTTGGCCGCCCTACAGACCTCACCAACCAATATGGTATCCGAGTGACCTTCGGAGGTAGTGTTGATTGGCGCCTCACCAATACACCTTCCTTCACTTTCGATACCGATTTCTTCTCCATCCAAATTGGGGCCTCCATGCCTACGACTTCGAGCGGCTGGCAACTTGTGATTAATGGCGTCGCTGGACTCAAAATTCCGGGTGTAGGCGGCGCAAGAGTAGGCTTTGCCGATCTCACCATAGACCGAACAGGTATTGTAAATCCCGGACGGTTCACGGGCGAGTTCGAAGCACAACTGATGGGTATTGCGACGTTGCGTTTAGGCTCCTTCTTGAATGGTTCTGGGAACCTCACCTACCGTTGCGAAGGCCCCGGCTCCACCGCCCAAAACCCTGTGGTTCAGGATTGTACCGTGGATACCCAATCCTACATGCTCTTTAATGGGGTTCAGCTCTCCCTTGGCAGTACGTTTAGCGGTGGTGTAGAACAGGTGATGTATTACATTCCACGCGCTGGTGGTATCTATTTGCGCATCAAGGACTTCAATGTCAGCCTGAATGGTGTGGGGAATTTATCGGCACACATGGAATTTATGCAATCTGGCGGTGATTTTCTCTTGCGTGCTGCGGGCGGAGGAACCATCACCAGTCTCGGCGGCGGCGGCGGGGTCGGTTTTGCCTTTATGGGTAAATTTGCCAATAAAGGCGGGCAACTCAGCTTCGGAATGTTTGCTTATATCAGCGTACCCATTCCACTCTATCCCGGAATTGTCACCCTGACAGGGGTTGGGGCTGGATTCTTCTACCGTCCGGAGAACGAGGATATACGGATCATTACCAATATCATCAACTTTACGCCCATGCGTCCGCTTCCTTCTGTGGAAGGCATGACCTTTGCCATGTTGCTGGCTGCCGACGCCGGATTTGTCGGGACGCATCCGGTTTATTCCGTTTCTGTTCGGACGTTGTTCATGTTCGCTGCTGGTGGACCGGGTGGAGCATGGGCCATTTCCATCAATGCGCGGGGAACGGTTTTCGGACAATCCCAAGAACGGCTTAATATTGGCTTTTTCCTTAACTTAGAGTACTCCCCAACGCGCTTCTCCATGGCTGGCGGCGTAGAAGTCATTGTCAATTATCCCAGTATCGTTACGGGACGAGCAGAGGTGAACTTTAGCGTCATAAAGGCCGGAGGTGACCCTGTGGTCTGGGCGATCAATGGCAGTATCAATGATTTTAGGATTATTTCCATTATAACCGTAAACGGACGATTTGTCGTAACAAATTCGGGCTTCTTGTTCGATCTTTCGGCACGCGGCGGCTTTAACTTCTGGATTGTGGCCATCAATACGAGCTTCGACCTATCGGTGTGGTGGAATAAACCGCGAGATGCTTTTGGTGCATATGTGCGGATGGGCATCGAGGCGTCGGTCTTGGGCGGCCTTGCCTCCTTAAGTGCAACTGCCGAAGGTGCTTTCATCAAAGAAGGACCGAATTATCTGATTTATGCCGCCGCAAGTGGACGGGTTAAGGTGATCTTTGTCTTTGAAGGAACCATTCGGCTCTGGATTGCCTGCCGAAACGGTTCTTGGGATGGTGGAATGGGGTCGGATGAGCGGTATCGGCAGATGATCGAAGATGCCCGCAACCAAGCTGCCGAGATGGAGCAGGCCGCCGATGAAGCCGCTGGCGCTTTAAATGCAGCACAAAACGCCCCGCAGGTCTTTAGCCTCTCGGAAGCAGAACTGACAGCGGCTGGATCACGCTTGCAATCGTACCCACAATCTTGGCGTTCTGCCTTTGCCACCTATGCTGTATCGCGGGAGCGAGAATTTTATAATTTGATAAACACCACCTTCCCCGGAACCAACCTCGCCTTCCCAACCGTGTATCAACAAGTGGTGGATAATGTGATTGAAGCAAACCGCGCAGACATTTCGACCTCGGACATTGAGGCGAGCCGCATCACGATGACGCTCAACCTGAACCGCGTCCGTACCAAAGCGCCCGCCGTAATTACACGTTTACAGAATGCCACCGCACAAGCCATCGAATGGGAAAACGAAGTCAATGAAATGGATTTGGCGCTCCGTAATCCCATCCAAAATTTAAGGGCAAACTGGATAGGTGATACCCCGCCCAATTTTGATATTGACCAAAGTGCGGAAGACCAAAATGCCCAACGGATGAACGACTTCCGAGCTGCCGTTGCCGCTTTGGATCAACAATACCAAGAATCCATCGCTGCCGTTACCGCAAACATCAACAAAATTGACGATGTGATGCGAGGACAAACCTCGGTGGACATCCAAGCGGTTGCCCCTGCGGTAACATGGCGTTCTTCTGCTACCAGCAAGCAATATGGCGGCATTGTGGTGGGAGCCTCCTTGGGAGTTTCCACCATGCTTGGGATTCCCAAAGCCACACAACCCAACCTTTCCGTACAAGAAATGGGACGCACCTTCCGAGACGCCATGCAGTCCGTCCATGCTTTCCATAGCCGCTACATCTCCTATTCTTGGGAGATGATGGATGTCTATCGCCGACGCCTTAGCGCACTTAACAGCATCAGCACAAACGTGGAAAATGCCATTAACACTGTCATGGACCGAAACGTGAGTGCATCCCTTAGCGTTATTGGGATCAACTTCTCTTTTACCGGCCCTTTGCGCATGATTGCAACAAATTCCATTTTTAACCAAACCCAATTTTCTGCCCTGAACAATGGAACACGAGAATTGGCCTATCAACGCCGTTTACAGATTCTAAGATTGTTATACAAAAATGAAAGCGGTGGCGATACCCGTGCCCTAAACGAAGCCAATACCTTCCGTACAAGTTTAGACAACAACAACCTGATGTTGAACTTAGAGAATGCCGGACGAGAAATGTGGGTGACCATGCATCGCAATGGCCTTAATGAACGCATCAACAATGTACCGACCGAAGTAAACGAAAAATTGGGTGAATTCAATACCGGACTAACCAACCTCCGGACTCAGTACAACGAGTTCTCTGCCGCTATTGATGAACTCTATGCCGTCAAAGCCCGAATGATGACCACACTCTTTGGAATGTTAGACGAATACATCAATTGGCGAACCACCGTTCTACGTACCAATGACAACAGTTCTTGGAATACACAACGTACCAATTTCGCAAGGCTTATGGAACCCCCAGTCATCACAGGGCTTTCCTTCTCCGCAAACAAGCCAAGTGGAAAGTACTATAATGACGTCGCTTTCACTTGGTCTGCAACACATCCAAATGGCGTCGCCGAATATGCTTACGCCATTGACAACGCCGGCGGTGCTACAATCCTTACCGATGAACCCTTTGTTTCGGTCGGAACGGAGACCTTGCAACGCCATACGGTCGTTAAACGCAGCGATTCCGAATCCCAAAGAACCCTTGCCTTCCGCTTAATGGCACGCGGGCCGGGTGGGAATACCGCCATCCGTGGGGTACAAATTCGGGTGAATGTTGGAACGGGAACCACCTATTCGGGAAGCGGAACCACTTCGGGGGGAAGTGTCTTGGCGACCGATGCCACACCACCCGCCATTTGGTCAGTAAACCTTACCGATAAAGTGCAAACCACTACCACCGAGACGGCTTATTATGTCAGTATTGATCCTATTTCTGGCCGCTCCTTTATGACACCTTATTCCACCACCGTTCAACGGCTTTGGGTGAATGAGACAGATCGGATTCCGGTGGATGTGGTGGCCTTAGACCTTGAGTCGGACATACGAGATATTGAATATGCCCTTGGAACGACTTCTGGCGGCTCACAAGTACGGAACTGGGGCACGCTACAAGGTGTGCGGACACGGCTCGGTGATAATATTGCCACCAAAACCGAAGCCATCGTGCGCGGCCTCAACTTGACCTCTGGAAACACCTATTACCTCTCGGTGCGGGCGGTCAATGGGCAAGGCTTACGTAGCCCTGTCCTCACAAAGACCTTCACAGTGGATACCACGAAACCAAGTACCCCGCAAGCACCGTTGGTCTTCCGTGCAGAGACTGAATGGGTGGGCGGATTTACACCACCCCCACCCACCAACTACGCCACAATAGGGGCCAATGCGGCAGTCACGTTTGCCTCACCAACCACCAACAACCAATCTAGTATCGCTACACCCGCTTATGCCTTATCGTGGCGAGCCTCAAATGACCCAGCCCCAAGTGGTGCTATGGCGTCCGGATTACGTTATTATCGTTATATTCTAAGTACCAACCCCGATGCTGCCGAAGCCTCCTTAGCCATACCAGACGACCAAGTACGTAGCACCACTTCGCTGAGTGCAGTCCTCAGCAGCGGACCATTGACCTTTGTTAATCCGTTCTATGCGCACATTTGGGCGGTGGACAATGCAGGCAATAACGGCGACGCCCTCACCATCGGGCCATTCTCCGCAAACGATCCTTCCTCACCCACTGCACCCATTGTGCGCGGCAAACTCGGAACAAGGTCGGTTTACATCACCCAAAAATCAGATGATCCCGAATCTGGACTGCGTGGATACCAATACGCCATCGGAACTACCTTGGGCGCAACCAACCTACGCGCATTCCGAACGGACAACCAACCCGACTTGATTGACGCCACCGGCCCGCGTTATACGCCACCGGGAAGCACCGCACCATTTACTTTAGGATATTTCTTGGGAATCTCAGAATCGCCACGTGCAATGACGCCAACCGAACTTACGGCGGGTTCCAATGTCTATGTGCAAGTCCGGGCGCTGAATGGCCAAAACATGAAGTCTGCTGCCGTTTCTACTGGCCCCTTCCGCATAGACCTCACAAGACCTCAAACCAGTGGCGTGACGGCCTCGTATAACCGAGACGCTGGTAATTACACCATAACGGTTAATAACATGGGCGACACAGAGTCCGGTATCTCATACGTTGAATACCGCATTGTAAACCCCACAAATGGTGCCGTTTTACAAGATTGGATTGCGGGCGCATGGTGGTCAACACCGTCCTTTGGAACGTTCTCCAGAACCTTTACCCGCAACAGAACCGCCGACAGATCGCTTTATGCGGTTGATGTTCATGTCCGAGTTGCCAACGGGGTGGGCTTAGAAACGACCTCAACCGTCCGTGTAAATATTCCACAGCCGCCCGTATATTATTTCCCTGTTGTCATGGGATTCTAAAAGGATATGTGCAAAAGGAGAATCGTAATGAACCAGAATACTAAGCATAAACCTTTTAAAAACAAATTTATGGGACGTAAAATCCTTCGCTGGCTGCGTGTTTTGCTTGTTCCCATAAGCATCGCTACCCATTGCGTTTGGGGACAAAGCCCGCAAATTCGGACCTCCGTAAATGCCGATGGGCGCGTCTTTATCTATGCCACACAACCCCCAAAATCGGGACAAGGATACCATTACTATCGGCAAGATGCGAATGGAAAAGAAGTGCGGCTCAGCGGCAATGAACCTATACGGGGCGTACAAAATGGGGCAGAATTGCTTGAACTACTCGGCGATGATTATAATACCATCCGAGAAACCCTCCGCGAAGACGACCCAGCTACCATGTTGTTCAAACTTCGGGCAGACCGGATCAGCGGGAATTTATACGCCTTCTCCTATCCCACCATCGCCATTGCATTAGGACAACTTTGGGTGGATTCTACCGCAACTTTGGGTCAAACTGTCACTTATCGCCTCGAAACCCTGGATTTAGCGAATAGACCCATTGGTAAAGCCGTCACCCGCACCATCAAAGTGCAACCAGATATTCCCGTTGCGCCACAGGAATTTAAAGCGGAGGCCAAAGGCCGCGAAATCAAACTCTCTTGGCGCTTTCCGATGGCCAACGAAGAACAGGACGACAAGGTCATGCAGTTCCATCTGTACCGCGCCTTGGACAAACGAGACCGCGAAGGGCGCGAAATGTTCGAGAAAATAAACCCAAGTCCCATTATCCGAAATGCCAATGCGACGACGGGGACTTATACTTGGATTGCTGGCCCAAATGCGTCCCGCGAAACCTTTTTTGTCGTTGCACAAACCATCTCCGGGCAATTTGGTGGGCAAAGTGAAACCACAACCCTCACATTGACCGATAACATCCCGCCAGACCCACTGCCCGGCGTAACCATTGTTGCCTACCGTGATGGCTCCCTACAACTCACTTGGCCGCAATCCCTTACACCAGATGCCGCTGGTTATCACCTCTTGCGTAGCCCAAGGTTTGAAGATGGATACGAAAAACACTTGCCTCAGATGTTGCCGCTAACGCAAACCACTTTTACCGACCGCAAAGACCTGATTTCAGGAAAAGCCTATTATTACAGCATCGTCGTGGTGGATGCCGCCGGAAACGAAAGCGAACGGAGCAATCCCGTGATGGAAATCGTGAAAGACCAAGTGCCACCGCCAGCGCCCAAAAGCCTTAAAGCAGACCTACAACCCAATAAAGACATTGTGCTAACGTGGAATGCAGAGCAAGTCCCCGACCTGAAAACGTATGTGGTGCTACGCAAAAGGGTGGCACGCGGCGTAACGGCTTGGACGCAAATTAGCCGTGACAGCCTCAAAACAAACCAATTTACTGATGTCTCCCTCAAACGACGAGGCTTAGAAGAAGGCGCCTCCTATGATTTTGCCGTCTCGGCGGTGGACTATGCCCTTAATTTTAGTGATACAACCTTTGTAAATCTTAAAATCCCAGACCTTACGCCACCCGAAGCGCCCACCCAAATCTCGGCAGCCAACCAATTAGGACGGTACATCAATGTCTCTTGGGGAAACTCCCCTTCTACCGATGTGGTACAATATCAACTCTTTCGCTCCGAGAACAACAGCCCCGAAAAGTTGCTCACGACCCTAAAAGATGCCTTTTACTTCCGCGACGAGACCATTGCACAACCTAATGCCTATCGTTATTCGGTGGTGGCAATAGACTCGCTGGGGAATGTGAGCAAGCCCAAAACCTCGGAAACCGTCATCGCAAACGACCTAAACCCACCGCGTGAAGTGCGTAATGTGCGCGCATTCCCACGAGAAGGATTTGTAGAATTGATCTGGGAACCCGTCGTGGCCAATGACCTCACCAAATATCGAATTTACCGTTCCGACACCCTCCCAACGGGCATTTATACCCAAATCGCTGAAGTTGATACACAAACCCTGACCTTCCGAGACCCCGCCGGACAAAAAAACCACTGGTATCGCCTAACGGCTGTGGACAATGCCGGAAACGAAAGCCGAAAAAGTGAACCTGCTCGCCCTTTCCTAAGAACCGATTGATTTGTTTACGCACGGGATTGGAGAAGGAATAATGGGAAAGGGGGAATACGGATTTTTACGGAAAACCAGCTACCGTGACTTGCGTTTAAGAAAATCTTTAAATGACGTAATGTAATGAGGCAATAAAGAAACAAGCAACTTGAATTACATTACCTTTATGCAAAAGATGAATCGTTTTACCGCATTATTCGACACCATGAAAAGAATGATTGAGAAGCCCAAAATAGGGTCAATAAAGATGTAAACGCTCAACTGTCACATCCAAACCGACCTGCAAACAAGCAGATGTAAAAGAAGCACGATTGCCTGATAGCGGTTTTGGGAAAAGCAGTTTCAGTGATTAACTATTGAGCTAACCTTTAACTTAAAAGGATTGTAATGCTTTATGGGCTGATCAAGTCGAAGCCCGGTGGTTGAGCTATTAAGCGGATTTTTCTAAGGGTCGCCCATCCATTCTTGAACAACACAATTATGCTATAACATAGAGACGGGCGCAATAAACTTTGTACATGCTCTCCGCCGCCTCAAAAAACCAAACAATACGGCCCAAAATGAGTATCTTGCTACCGCGCCAACCTAAACCTGAAACGTAGATGATTATCGCCAATCCTATTTATGATGTGGTGTTCAAAAAAATGATGGAGAATGAGAAAGTGGCGAAGTTCTTCATAGGCACCCTTTTGGAACAGACGGTTGAAAGCGTGGAGGTCAAGCCGCAGGAATTTACCTATATCAAAGACCTTGACCAAAACGACCCGGAAGTCATTAAATTTATCAAAGAAAAAGTACAGGAAAGGCTTGCCATCAATGTGTTTCGCCTCGATTTTGTTGCCACCATTAAGACCGAAACGGGTGAATACCAAAAAGTCTTGATTGAAATCCAAAAAGCAAAAAACGCGGTTGATTTAATGCGTTTCCGCAATTATCTGGCGGAACAATACAAAAAAGAAGACAAGATTAACAACGAAACCGTGGTTTTACCCATTACCACCATTTACATTTTAGGCTTCAAATTGCCCGAAATAGAAAGCCCTTGCATCCGTGTGAAGCGGGAGTATTTTGATTTGGTGAATAAAATTACGCTTTATCAAAAAAGTGATTTTGTGGAGAAACTCACCCACGATAGTTTTGTGGTGCAAGTAGAACGAATTACCAGCCGTTACCAAACCCGTTTAGACAAATTGTTGAGCGTTTTTGAGCAACGTAATTTCACGGACGACAAAGAAATCACCAAAGATTTTATACACATTCCCGATATAGAGGAGATGAAAACCATCACCGAAATTTTGCATTATGTGGGGACAGACCCGCGGGAACGCCGACAAATAGAAATAGAACAGGAGGCATGGCGCACGGTGAATGCCATGTTCGAGGAGAAAGAACGTAAATATCAAAGGCAATTGGAGGAACAAAGAAAAGCACTCCACCAGAAAGACCAGGCACTTAGCGAGAAAGAACAGGCACTTAGCGAGAAAGAGCAGGCACTCCACGAAAAAGACAAATTAATTGAGGAGCTAATGCGAAAACTCAACCAGCAGCAAAAATAATGTCGGCATGTGGTATTAAGCGGATTTTTCTAAGGGTCGCCCATCCATTCTTGAACAACACAATTATGCTATAACATAGAGACGGGCGCAATAAACTTTGTACATGCTCTCCGCCGCCTCAAAAAACCAAACAATACGGCCCAAAATGAGTATCTTGCTACCGCGCCAACCTAAACCTGAAACGTAGATGATTATCGCCAATCCTATTTATGATGTGGTGTTCAAAAAAATGATGGAGAATGAGAAAGTGGCGAAGTTCTTCATAGGCACCCTTTTGGAACAGACGGTTGAAAGCGTGGAGGTCAAGCCGCAGGAATTTACCTATATCAAAGACCTTGACCAAAACGACCCGGAAGTCATTAAATTTATCAAAGAAAAAGTACAGGAAAGGCTTGCCATCAATGTGTTTCGCCTCGATTTTGTTGCCACCATTAAGACCGAAACGGGTGAATACCAAAAAGTCTTGATTGAAATCCAAAAAGCAAAAAACGCGGTTGATTTAATGCGTTTCCGCAATTATCTGGCGGAACAATACAAAAAAGAAGACAAGATTAACAACGAAACCGTGGTTTTACCCATTACCACCATTTACATTTTAGGCTTCAAATTGCCCGAAATAGAAAGCCCTTGCATCCGTGTGAAGCGGGAGTATTTTGATTTGGTGAATAAAATTACGCTTTATCAAAAAAGTGATTTTGTGGAGAAACTCACCCACGATAGTTTTGTGGTGCAAGTAGAACGAATTACCAGCCGTTACCAAACCCGTTTAGACAAATTGTTGAGCGTTTTTGAGCAACGTAATTTCACGGACGACAAAGAAATCACCAAAGATTTTATACACATTCCCGATATAGAGGAGATGAAAACCATCACCGAAATTTTGCATTATGTGGGGACAGACCCGCGGGAACGCCGACAAATAGAAATAGAACAGGAGGCATGGCGCACGGTGAATGCCATGTTCGAGGAGAAAGAACGTAAATATCAAAAGCAATTGGAGGAACAAAGAAAAGCACTCCACCAGAAAGAACAGGCACTTAGCGAGAAAGAGCAGGCACTCCACGAAAAAGACAAATTAATTGAGGAGCTAATGCGAAAACTCAACCAGCAGCAAAAATAATGTCGGCATGTGGTATCTGCTTTCTTATTACTTTGAAACTTTGAAACTTTGAAACCTAACCTACAACCCAAAACAATAAATGAAGTCAGTTAACAAAATAATACTTGATTTTATCAACTTGAGCAATGGCGAAGAACAGAAAGAAAAGGTTTTAGAGAATGTAAAATCCAATATTTCTTTTAAAGGTTCTAACTTGTGGGTATTGGCATCTGCAATAGTAATTGCTTCCGTAGGATTAAATGTAAATTCTACAGCAGTTATTATAGGTGCAATGTTGATTTCTCCTCTTATGGGGCCGATTGTTGGGACAGGATTTGCATTAGCCATTTACGACTTTGACTTACTAAAAAGATCAGCAAAAAACTTATTAATAGCTACAATTGCAAGCTTGACAGTATCTTTAATGTATTTTTATTTTAGTCCATTCAAAGACGCAACACCTGAGTTACTTGCCAGAACATCACCAACTATCTATGATGTGATAATTGCATTTTTTGGTGGCTTAGTTGGCGTAATTGCCATTACAAGGGTGGAAAAAGGTAATCCTATACCTGGGGTTGCTATCGCAACAGCATTGATGCCCCCACTTTGTAGTGCTGGATACGGAATAGCTATTGGGAATTTTACGTATTTCTTTGGGGCATTTTATTTATACACCATAAACTGCTTCTTCATTTGTATTTCAACTTTCATTATTCTTAAATTTATCGGGTACAAACCTATTAAAATTCTAAATCAAAAATTTGAGAAACAGATTCGATACGGAATTTCAATTCTAATAATAGTAATGATAATTCCAAGCTTCTATTTGGCATACAATCTATTGCAAGAAAATAAATACAACCAAAAAATAACAAAATTTATAAACAATGAAATAACAAACAAAGGATATACAATTATCTACAAAAGAACAATACTTAATACAAACCCTAAAAAAATTGAACTTGCTTTCTTGACAAAAAAAATTAACGAAGTTGAAAAGAGATCACTTAATCAGAAACTTTCTGAATACGAAATCTACAATACGATTATTGAGATAAAACAAGACAATAAAGATCTGAAAAATGAGATAATAAATGAAATAGGAATTCAAACAAAAACACTTCATGAAAGAGATAATTTGATAAATAATTTGCAAGAGGAATTAGACAATTATAAAATTCATAATACAGAACTCCTATCCGAACTTGCTATACTATTCCCTGAGCTTCAAGAAGTATCTTTGGGTAAACACCAAACGAATTCGAATACCGACAGCTTAAAAGTAATAACGGTATTGTTGTATCAAACTGCTGACGTCAAAAAGCTGGACACAGAAAAGATCAAGAAATGGTTAAGCCAGAAATTAAAAACCAACAATATAGATTTAGTACGCAAACAGTAGGGGCATCTGAGGTACTCCCCAATCATTGGGCAAAAAAAAGGCCGAAACCTGTATGTGGCATCGGCTTAGGCAAAAGGCTATGTGGTAAACAGACCTTACAAAATAAACTGGCTTAGGTCTTTATCTTGTGAGATGCCCTCCAAGCGCTTCCGTACCCGCCCTTCATCCACTAAAATATGGTCTTCGGTCATGGCATCGGGTACATCAAACAAAATGTCCTCTAAGAGCGTGGTGAGAATGGTATGTAAACGGCGTGCGCCAATGTTTTCTACTTCTTCATTCACCTGTGTGGCGATACGTGCGATTTCGCGGATGGCCTCTTCGGTAAAAGTGATTTTCATATTCTCGGTTTCGAGAAGGGCCTCGTATTGCTTTAGGAGCGCATTTTTGGGCTGTTTCAGGATTTGGTAAAAGTCCTCCTCGGTCAGGCTGTGGAGTTCCACCCGAATTGGAAAGCGCCCTTGTAGTTCTGGGATCAAATCACTGGGTTTGGAGACATGGAAAGCACCGCTGGCAATAAACAAGATGTGGTCTGTTTTAACCACGCCATGCTTGGTGGTGACAGAAGAGCCTTCCACGATGGGCAACAAGTCTCGCTGGACACCTTCGCGGGAAACATCAGCGCCACCGCCTTTGTTGGCACGCGCCGCAATTTTATCCACCTCGTCTAAAAATACGATACCGGATTGTTCCACCTTTTCGATGGCCTCGCTCAGTACCGCATCCATATCTATCAGTTTTTGCGCCTCCTCATCAATCAAAAACTGTCGGGCTTCGCGGATTGGCATACGGCGTTTTTTGCGTTTTCGATTGCCTTGTCCCAACATTTCCTGAAGGTTCATACCAAACTCCTCCATGCCCATTGGCGAAAACACCTGCATCATCGAACTACCCGAAGCCGCGACTTCAATTTCCACTTCACGGTCGTCAATCTCGCCATCTTCCAGCTTCTTTTTGAACTTCTCGCGGGTTCGGCCATAAAGTTCTTCCTCGAGTTTTGTGACTTGTTTTGCTTCCTCGGTTGCTTCTGCACGCGGTTCATTCCCGAATAAACTAAATCGGCTTCGGCTATTTTCCTTTGTAGCGGTTAACGAAGGGAGCAAAATATCCAAAATGCGCTCGTTGGCCATTTCGGTAGCCCGAACCCGAACTTTTGCTTTTTGCTCGGCCTTCACCATATTCACGGATAGATCGGTCAATTCACGGATGATGCTATCCACGTCCCGCCCTACATATCCTACCTCGGTGAATTTGGTAGCCTCTACCTTCAGAAATGGCGCATTGGCCAATTTCGCAAGACGTCGGGCGATTTCGGTTTTCCCGACACCCGTAGGCCCAATCATAATAATGTTGTTGGGCATGATTTCGTCACGGATGTCGGGCGATGCGTTAAGTCTCCGCCAACGGTTCCGGAGCGCAATCGCCACACTTTTTTTGGCCTCTTGCTGGCCAATAATATATTTGTCTAATGCTGCAACAATTTCGCGTGGCGTTAAAGATGTACTCATGCTTTTTGAAATTCGAAATCACAAACCGGAATTAGAGTTCCTGCACATTGATCTCGTGGTTGGTGTAAATACAAATATCGGCGGCAATGTGGAGCGCTTCTGTAACGATCTCCTTTGCCGAGAGGTGTGGGCTATGTTTGAGCATGGCGCGGGCTGCCGCAAGCGCATAAGAACCACCCGAGCCAATGGCAACGATGTCGTCATCGGGTTCTATCACATCACCCGTTCCGCTAATCAGCAGCAAGTGCTCAGGAGAAGCGACCGCCATCAAGGCTTCTAAGCGACGCAAGTAACGATCCGTCCGCCAATCTTTTGCCAATTCTACGGCTGCCCGAAGCACATTTCCCCTACGCTCCCGCAACTTTTCCTCGAACCGCTCCATCAGCGTAAACGCATCCGCCGTTCCGCCCGCGAAACCCACCAGTAGTTTACCGTCGTTAAGTGCCCGTACCTTTTGTACCTTGTGCTTCATAACAGTATCACCAAAAGTGGCTTGACCATCTGATCCGACGGCTACTTTACCGTTTTTTTTAATTGCAATAACGGTTGTTGCTTTGATTTTTGACATTTATCCCTGTTTAAAATTAATGCTGATACCGCGTGATCAACTTCACAATGCTATCCTGAACACGGGTTACATATCCGGTGGAAACATTGTATTGATTCACGATAAGTGCAAAGGCGATGGGCGTCCCTTTGACCGTTGTGACATACCCACATAACGAACGTACCCCATTGATATACCCCGTTTTGGCATGGACATTCCCCAGAGTAGGGTATTCCTTCATACGCTTTTTGAGCGTTCCGTCCACCCCGGCTACCGATAATGAATTGTAAAAAGCCTGACGGGTTTGGCTGTTCGGATGTTGGTACATGTATTCCAAAAGGCGAATCGTGGCTTCCGCCGTTACTTTGTTCGAGCGCGACAAGCCTGAACCGTCGGACAAGATAATTTCATCGGTACGCACCCCAATCTTGCGCAAGAACTCCCGAACCGCCCGACCACCTCGAACAGCGGAGCCTGGACGCGGGACGCCATCCCAAGATGTTGTGGTTCCCAAGGTTTTAAAAACATGTTCAGCAAACATATTGTGGCTACGCTTGTTGATAACCGCAGACAACTCGGACAAGGGCGGCGAAATTGCCGTGCCCACTCTTCGCATCTCATATCCTCGGTAAGACGGCTTTTCGGCGAGGCTATCTACATCCACCGCCTTGCCCCAAATCTGGATACCAGTATTTTGGAGGGTTTCTTTTAAGACATGAGCCGTGTAGAGGGTCGGATTACTAATGGGCATGGTTCGGGTATATTTTTTCCCAGACCCCACTTTTACGGTAAACGTCATGTCATTGGAATTATAGGGCCTCCCGACGCCCCCACTTACGCCCCTGCCGGAAGTTGTAGATGTTTTGTTCATCAAGTTGACGTATTCCGTGTTTCCCGGACGCAGCGTAACGGTCGCCTTTTGTCCTGGACGGTTGCCCTCTACGGTAAATTCGATACAATTTTCTGTAAAAGAAAGACCACTAATTTCTGCCGCATAGCAGTTGTTAAAGTCACGTGAAAGCCAATCTTCCCCTCTTGTAAAATCGTCAAAAACATCATCATCACCCACGATATTTCCCTCAACGCTGCGGATTCCCATGCGTTTTAGTGCTTCCGACCATTCTTGAAACACCCGCAGCAAATCATTTTGCTCATCGTCCAGCAGACCTCCAAAACTGGGGTCACCCGAACCCCGGATAAAGAGGTCGCCTTTTAGGGTTTCCCCCTCGATTTTCCCTCGGTAGTACAAATCGGTCTCGTACCGAAAATCCGGCCCTAAGAGGTCTAATGCTGCTGCAGTTGTATAGAGTTTCATGTTGGAAGCAGGCGTGAGCGGACGTTCTGGGTTACGCTCATACAGCACTTCGCCATTGGACAAATCCATCACTTTGATTCCCCAAATTCCGCCACCATTATACCGGACAAGATAGTCTGAAATCTGTTCGCCCAGAGACCGTGGAGACTTGGTTTCTGGAGGTTCGGGGATGCTAACATCGGTTGAGTCTGGCTCATCTTGTGAATAACTTACTTGTACGGAGGCCATGCAAATCAATAAAAAGAGCGCAAAGAGGCGAGAAAAGATCATGATAATCGGTTGCCGTCTAATTTGGTTTGGGGTGGGGATTTTCATATAGTAACAAGAGAAAATACTTGTTGTAAAATAGTGTTTAGAAGTTGGGTTTTATTCTGTGCTTTTTGTAAAAATCGGTGATGACCTTGACCACTTCGTCCGCATCATCCGTCACACGAATCAGATCCATGTCTTCCGGAGAAATAAAGCCTTCTTCTTTTAAGGTGTTTTTGACCCAATCCACCAAAGGCCCCCAGTATTTTTTACCGACCAAAATAATGGGGAAGACCCGCGCTTTCCCTGTTTGCACCAAAGTTAGGGACTCAAACAACTCGTCTAAAGTACCAAACCCGCCCGGCATCGCAATAAAGCCCATCGCATATTTGACGAACATGACCTTTCTCGCAAAGAAGAAATCGAAAGTAATGAGTTTATCTGGATCCACAAATCGGTTGGAAAACTGTTCGTGTGGGAGTTCGATATTCAGCCCAACGGAAGTTCCCTTCGCCTCGAAAGCGCCACGGTTTGCAGCCTCCATTAGGCCGGGGCCTCCACCGGTAATGACCCCAAACCCACTTTCCACCAACTTTCGCGCGATTTCAACCGTTTGATGATAGTAGGGATGGTCTTCTTTAAGACGTGCAGAACCAAAAACGGTGACACATGGCCCTAGGCTACTCATCGTTTGAAAGCCTTCTACGAACTCACTCATGATCCTAAAGATGCGCCAAGTGTCTTGTATAGACTTGGTTTGCCACTCGTCAACGGCTTTTTTGTCCATCAAAGAAAAATCGGTCATGTTATTTGCTATTTTTAGGTTAAGCCCATTTCGTTTTAGCGTTTTGTTTTCGCTTGAGCAACGTCAAAACGAAGAGATTATGTAGTATTTTCTTTTACAAAGAGTTCCCGACCTGAAAAATTTACTTCTTCATTCCGTTTAACTTCATCTACAACCTCATGAACCCCTTTCGAGTTTTATTATCAGGCTTAATGGTTATCGTTGCTACCATTCCAGCTTTGTATAGCCAACAAGCGCTCTCCCCAACACCGGAGCAAGCACGGATTTCATCCTTCAACGCCCGAAAAGCCGCCAAAGCCAACTCGGTGGTTGCCGGTGTTCCTATAAAAAACATAGGACCAACTGTTATGAGCGGCCGTGTTACCGATCTTGACGTCAATCCGGCGGATCCTACCCAGTATTATGTGGCTTATGCCTCTGGCTCGGTATTTAAGACGACAAACAACGGTTCAACGTTTATCCCCATTTTTGATCAAGAAGCGACCGCCACCATCGGCGATATAGCGGTTGATTGGACAAGAAAGATCATTTGGGTAGGAACGGGCGAGAGCAATTCCAGCCGATCTTCGTATGCGGGGACGGGCGTTTACAAATCGCTTGACGACGGAAAAACGTGGCAACATCTTGGCTTGGCCGATACGCACCACATTGGCCGTATGATCCTTCACCCTACCAATCCCAATATTGCATGGGTGGCCGCCATCGGGCATTTATACTCCCCCAACCAAGAGCGTGGGGTTTTCAAAACCACTGATGGCGGAAAAACGTGGAAAAAAACCTTGTTTATTGACGATAATACCGGCGTTATAGACCTGGTAATGGATCCAAATAACCCAAATCTACTCTATGCCGCGGCTTGGTATCGCACCCGGCGGGCATGGAATTTTGAAGAAGCAGGCGAGACCTCTGGAATTTATAAAAGCACTAATGGGGGCGATTCGTGGGCGCTCGTCTCTACCAAATCTTCCGGCTTTCCTACGGGAAAAGGTGTAGGTCGGATTGGTCTTAGCCTCTCTGGAAGTACGCTTTACGCCTTCCTCGACAACCAATTCCCAAAACCAAAAACAGATGCCCCAGCCGAAGAAGGGCTGACGAAAGACCAACTCCGAACAATGTCCAAAGCACAGTTTTTGGCACTCAAAAAAGAAAGCCTGAAGCAATATTTGGAAAAATTTGGCTTCCCACGTGAATATACCGCTGAAAACGTCATGGAAATGGTGCGGCGGGACGAGGTTAAGCCCATCGCTTTGGTCGAATTTCTGGAAGACGCCAACCAACAACTTTTCGATACCGATGTGATCGGTGCAGAGCTTTACCGCTCCAATGATGGCGGCAAATCATGGAAAAAAACACATACCGGCTACTTAGATCAGGTTTATTTTACCTATGGCTATTATTTTGGAACCGTATGGGCACATCCCAAAAACCCCGAAAAAGTGTATATCGCTGGGGTGCCCATCCTGCGTTCAGACGATGGTGGAAAAACCTTCCGCAACATCAATGGCGACAATGTTCATGTTGACCATCATGCCCTTTGGATTAATGCCAGCCGCGCCGGACATTTGATCAATGGGAATGACGGTGGCCTAAACATTTCCTATGACGATGGCGATTCTTGGTTCAAAATCAACACCCCTTCCGTTGGGCAGTTCTATACCGTTACGTTCGACATGGCAGAGCCATATAATGTCTATGGCGGGCTTCAAGACAATGGCGTTTGGATGGGGCCAAGCAATTATCAACTTTCCCCGTTTGAATGGACGGACGATGGGCGATACCCCTATCAACGCCTCGGCGGGGGCGATGGAATGCAGGTTCAAGTGGATTTCCGCGACAACAATACGGTGTATTTTGGCTCACAATTTGGGTTTTATAGCCGGATGAACCGCGCAACCCGCCAATCCCGCCCGATTCGGCCACGCCACAAATTAGGTGAACGTCCCTTGCGGTTTAATTGGCAAACGCCCATCCATTTATCCCGCCATAACCAAGACATTTTGTACTTTGGCGCAAACCGTCTTTTCCGGTCTATGGACAAAGGCGATACCTTCACGGCCATTTCTGGAGACCTAACCAATGGTGGCAAACCGGGAGACGTCCCTTTCGGGACCTTAACCACCATAGACGAATCCGCTTTGCAATTCGGGCTTCTTTATACTGGCTCCGACGATGGGCTGATTCATGTCTCAAAAGATGGTGGTACGTCTTGGCAACGCATTTCGGATGGTCTTCCGCAAAACCTATGGGTGAGCCGCGTCCGTGCCAGTAGATTCGATAAAGCAACGGTTTATGTAACCTTAAATGGTTATCGGATGGATCATTTTGATGCCTATGTATATGTTTCTAAAGACTATGGGCAAACATGGAAAAGGATCGGCAAAGACCTGCCACAAGAAGCCGTAAACGTTATCGTGGAAGACATTACCCATCCTAAACTCCTTTTCGTTGGAACGGATTTGGGGCTTTATGCCTCTTTAGATGGCGGAGATTCCTTTCATCAAATGGGCAACAGCCTACCCCATATACCCGTTCACGATCTCGCCATTCATCCCAAAGCTGGGGACTTGATCATTGGAACGCACGGACGTTCCATCTACTTGGCCGATATTGCCCAACTTAGACAACTGAAAGAGGATATTCTTGCCAAAGACCTCCACCTCTTCGCACCCGATAAAGTAACCTTCAGCGAACGATGGGGCACAAAAGGCGCTGCTTGGCGGGAAGCATTTGAACCCAAAGTAACCCTCCATGTTTATACCAAAACAAGCGGCTCGGCTACGTTTACCGTGAAAGAGGCTTCTGGGAAAACCCTCCAAACCTTCTCGCAATCCCTGAGAAAAGGACTCAACGAAGTCACCTACAACCTTTCCGCACAAGCTGGTAGCCTCAGCAAACAAAAACCAGCCGAAAACGGCGTTCTTTACCTTCCAGAAGGCGAATATACCGTTGTAGCCTCTATTGGTAATGCCTCTTCCGAGGGAACCCTGAAGGTGGCCAAGCCAGAGCCAAGACGATAGGCGAAGTTTTATGAAGAGGAATCAAAGTTAAAGTTCTTTCAAACCTTTTGCAGGGTACGGCGTTTTGTTTATATTCAATCTAAATAAGGAACCGTACCCATGCCTTCTGCTACCTCTGTAGCGTTTGATGTTGATCGAATCAGGGAAGATTTTCCGGCATTGCATCAAAACATCAACCGTAAACCGCTTGTCTATTTAGATAATGGCGCAACCGCACACAAACCCCAATGTGTCTTGGATGCCACGCAACTATTTTATGGACAAGGCAATGCAAATGTCCATCGTGGTATCCACACCTTAAGCCAACTTGCCACCGACGCATATGAAGTGACCCGCAAAACCGTTCAACAATTTCTTAATGCGCCCTCCGAAGAAGAAATCATCTTAACTTCCGGAACCACCATGTCGTGCAATTTAGTGGCCTACTCTTATGGTGAAGCCTTTCTACAATCAGGCGATGTGGTCTTGGTCTCGGAAATGGAACACCATGCCAATATCGTGCCTTGGCAAATGGTTGCTGCACGAAAGGGAGCGACAGTAAAAGCCATCCCAATAACGGATGAAGGAACCATTGATCTGGAGGTTTATGCCACCCTCCTAACCGATAAGGTGCGCTTGGTTTCCTTCATCCACATTTCGAACATGCTCGGAACGGTTAATCCTATCGCTGAAATGATTCGGATGGCGCATCAGCATGGCATTCCGGTTATGGTAGATGGCGCACAATCAGCACCGCATCAAAAAATAGACGTACAAGCGTTGGATGCAGATTTCTTTACGTTTTCCGGCCATAAAGTCTTTGGGCCAACCGGAACCGGTGTTCTATATGGAAAAAAGCACCTCCTTGAGCAAATGCCCCCGTTTTTTGGTGGCGGCGATATGATCCGCACCGTCTCATTCAAGGAAACCACCTACAACGTTCTCCCACATAAATTTGAAGCTGGTACACCCAATATCGCCGGGTTTATAGGCTTAAATGCGGCACTTAATTATGTGATGAACATCGGACTTGAGGACATTTCGGCGTATGAAGAACAACTTGGTGCATATGCCTTAGAACAATTAACGTCCATCAAAGGACTTGCCCTTTTTGGAAAGGCTTCTCATAGAGCACCTGTATTTTCCTTTCTAATGAACCAAATTCATCCTTTTGACTTAGGTACTTTATTAGACAAACAGGGCATCGCCGTCCGAACGGGACACCATTGTACTCAGCCCCTACACCATAGATATGGCCTTACCGGATCGGTTAGGGCTTCATTCACCTTTTACAACACCTTACAAGAAGTGGACGCATTGGTTCAAGGCATCCAAAAAGCAAGCCGCTTCTTCTAAGCCTTAGACCGCCACGCCGATGTATGCAAATTACCCCACGATTGCCGAACGTGAAGCCGAAGTCATTGCCGAATTTCAGTTGGCGGAGGGCGACTGGGAATTAGAAACAGAATTGTTAATGGATCAAGGGAACCTATTGGAACCCATGGATCCCGCCCTCAAAACAGAGGTCAACCGTGTTCATGGTTGTGTTTCTCAGGTTTGGCTCCACGCCAATTTGGAAAATGGACGAATACACCTATGGGCGGACTCGGACTCGCACCTCACTAAAGGCATTATTGCGCTGTTGATTCGTGTACTCAACTTCCAAAAACCAGCCGATATTGCACAAACAGAATTGCGCTTTATTGAAAGCATTGGACTAAAGCACCTTCTAACCTCCCAAAGACAAGGAGGCTTGGCCGCAATGGTCAAGAAGCTTAAGCAGTACGCAGAAAAATTTAACCAAAACACCTAAAAAAACCTAACCCCTAAATATTATACAGCATGAATGAACGATCGCAACACGAAGTACCGACCTTTGTACCGGACGATTTTCCGGTTACACAAGATCGGATTATTGACGCCATCCGGATGGTCTATGACCCTGAACTTCCGGTTAATGTGTATGACCTTGGCCTCATTTATGAGATTAATATTACACCGCCGGACGAAGTTCATATTGTTATGACCCTAACGACCCCTAATTGCCCTTCTGCACTCACCCTTCCCGGCGAGGTAGAAACCATGGTATGTTCACTTCCGGAAGTTGGTAAATGCACGCTTGAAGTCACCTTCGACCCTCCATATACCATGGACATGATGAGTGATGCCGCAAAATTGGAAATGGGCTTGATGTATTAAGGTAGTTTGATTAATTTATACCAACTTCAGCCCCACAGCATTATGCAAAAAAACGACATACAAAATAGGGATGCCCTTTCCTACTGGGAACAAGTGGGTATTTTTGACGACCTAAGAGCCGCTTCACAAGAGGAAATAGACCGCCAAGAACCTCAAAAAGTAGCAGATGAACCCATCAAAATTAAGGAAGTATCCCAAACAGACCTCCCACCCTCCCTTACATCACCTCCTGATGATCAACCCTTAGAAACGAGCGTTTCTCCAAAGCAGTCCTCGACGCCAAGCAATGCTTTTGACCATATCCAACATATTATTTCCGAACAAAGAACAAATGAAATAAGTGAACTTTACAACAAGTCAAACATATCTCATTCAGAAGAACTTACCGTATTTATGGAACAAAAAAAACAAGAAGACTCTCCTTTTCAGTCAGTGGTTTTAGAACTATCCCAAGAAAACCCACCGGAAGAACATATCAATGAATTAACTGTTTCACCAAATGATTCAAAACCTGTTTCATCAAATGATTCAAAAGCGATAACAGGCATTGAGCAAAAAGAGGTTACGAACAAAAAAATTACCGAGACTAAGCAAACAAAATCAATTCACAAGACCGTACCAACCCCACAAGTATCCCACATTCTACACGGTAAAAATGCTGAATTTAGCTTTACAACCGGAAAAACCCCCATTTTGGTACGAATAGAAGGCCCTTATTCATTACTCAATGGCTCGGAGGAATCGGATAATCAAGGTCAAAAACCCCTTATTGCTTTAACTGAACCTATCGCACAGCAACGGTCTGGCTTACATCCTCATCGTTTTTCGGAGGGCGCAGAAGAGAAGGAAAATCTTCTCAAGCCTCATACCAGCAGTATTGGTAAGCGTTTACCTACCCACCAAAGCAGCATCCGAGGCGCGTCCCTGCCCAAGGCCATCACCGAAATTCCAGCACTTACCGCTGTACCAACTGAAAAAGACCTGAATCGCATTACCAAGTGGAACGAAAAACCACTGCTATTTTCTGGCGTTATTATGGGGGCTTTTCTTGTTTTTTTTGGCATTATTGGAATATATCGAGTATTACAGCCTGACTTTGAACCCATCAATTGGCAACAGATGCGTCTAACCTTGTCTGGAGACGAGGAGGTTTTTCAAGTAGAATCTTCAACGGAAAGTGCCCGATATGTAGGGGGTGGTGGTGGGCGCTTCCCTGCAAGAGGAGAAGACTGGACGCCATCCGACTGGGCGCGTTGTGGCTGCCCTGAGTGTACCAAAAACCTAAACCAATGGAAAGCCGTACAAGCTGCTTTAAATACTGGTAAAAAAACAGATTTACCCGACTCCAGTATCATCGTAACACCGGGCGGAAAAATAGACCCACTCGGAAGCGGAAGCAACGATCTTTATCGCACACCACAAGGAGCCAATCAGAACATAAGTCCGGGTGGTGCTATTATGTACTAAAACATTGCTTTTACAACTTTTTGAGGGCTACTCACTATAGCCCTTTTCTTTTGCTCAAATAAACATGATCCACAAGATTGATCTTCGGAGCGATACCGTCACCAAACCCACTTTGGCCATGCGAAACGCTATGATGGCTGCCGATGTGGGAGACGACGTATTCGGTGAAGACCCAACGGCTATAAAATTACAAGAAACAGTGGCGGGGCTTTTAGGCAAAGAGGCCGCACTTTTTGTTTCAAGCGGTGTCATGGGTAACCAGTTGGCGCTGAAGGTTCATACCCTGCCCGGCGACGAGGTGATCTGTGAAGAAGGTTGTCATATCGTTAATTATGAATCTGGAGCGGGTGCTTTTTTATCTGGCCTGCAATTACGTGCCCTAAAGGGTGAAAGAGGCATCTTAACTGCTCGTGACGTAGAAGCCGCCATTCGCTCTGGAGCTTATTGGGAACCACAAACCCGCATGATTGCTTTGGAAAATACCCACAACAAAGCCGGAGGCGTTGTTTTTCCACAGCAACAAATTGAAGAGATAGCCCAAGTTGCTCATGCCCATAACTTGGCTTTTCACTTAGATGGGGCAAGGCTCTGGAATGCAAGTATCGCAACCGGGCTTCCCGTTTCCGTTTTGGCCGCTCCCTTCGACACGATAAGTGTTTGTCTTTCTAAAGGCTTAGGCGCTCCTGTTGGCTCCGTATTCGTCGGAACACAAGAAAAAATAACGCTTGCACGTCGGTTCCGTAAAATGTGGGGTGGAGGTATGCGCCAAATTGGTTTTTTGGCTGCCGCAGGCTTATACGCTTTGGAACACCATCAGGAACGATTGGCCGAAGACCACCGCCTCGCCAAAAAACTCGCTTTCGGGATTGCCGAATTGGGCGTTTTTGATATAATCCCAGACCAGACAGAAACCAATATCGTCATGTTTGGTACGATGCACCGATCTGCAAAAGAAGTTCTGGAACACCTAACTAACGAGGGTATCTTGATGGTCGCTTTTGGGCCAAACACCATTCGTGCAACCACACATTTGGATGTTTCAGAAAAACAAATTGACAAAACACTAACAATCTTAAAGCAACTTTTTAAATAATCCGAATTATTTTAGGCCAAAAACATGAAAGTTCCCTATCAACCACAACTCCTAAGAGAAATTGCCAAACAAAACGGGACTCCCACCTACGTTTATTTCGAGGACATCATTCGGGATCGCTGTAGAAAACTAAAGGATAAAGTCTCTTTGTTACCAAACAAATTGCTTTATGCCATGAAGGCCAATTACAATCCGGCCATTCTTAAAATTATTTGCGAAGAAGGCATTGGTATTGACGCCGTTTCGATTGGAGAGCTGGAATTGGCCAAACGGGTTGGGTTTGCATCGGAAGACGTCCTCTATTCCGCAAATAGCATCACCGATGAGGAAATGTACATTGCTGCAGAGTACGGCAGTCTGTTTAACATTGGCGAGTTGTACCGTTTAGAACGCTTTGGCAACGCCTTCCCCGGATCAGATGTTTGTATCCGCCTCAACCCCCGAATTGGTGCAGGGCATCATGAATACGTCGTAACCGCAGGTGAAAAATCCAAATTCGGAATCCCGATGGAGCATGTGCCGCACGTTTTAGAGATTGCCGCCAAATACAACCTTAACATTATTGGCATCCACCAACACATCGGAAGTGGTATCCTTGACATAGCGGACTTGTGGTCTGCGGTAGAGGTGCTTTTAGAAGCCGCACCGCATTTTCAAGACCTTGCCTTCATCAATTTTGGTGGCGGACTTGGCATCCCCTATCGGATTGGAGAAGCAAGTTTCGATTACGATGGCTTTCAGCAAGTGCTCATTCCACGTATTAAAGAATGGGCGGAGAAGCACGGAAAGAACCTCGCATTTTGGTTTGAACCCGGGCGTTATTTCGTCGCCGAGTCTGGGGTTTTACTCACCGAAGTTACCATGTTGAAGAAAAATGGCATTGGTTCTAGAACTTTTGCAGGAACCAACTCTGGGCAAAACCACCTGATTCGCCCCATGTTTTATAATGCCTATCACGAAATATTCAACCTTACCAACCCTACAGGCATATTATATAATTATGACGTAACCGGAAACATCTGCGAATCCGGAGACCGTTTTGCAAAAGACCGCCCTATTCAGGAGATTCGGGTTAATGATATTCTTGCCATATTAGATGCCGGGGCCTATGGCTATGCCATGTCTTCGGTGTACAACCTACGCCCCTTGCCGGAAGAAGTCCTTGCCAAGAGCGATGGGAACATCATCACCGTTCGCAAAAGAGTCTCACCTACCGAGTTGATCGAACAACTTATATCGGAAACAACCGATGAAAACACCTCAACCACGGTTCAGCCTTAAAAAGCAACTGTCCGAAATGAAAGATGGAAACCGAAATCCGATAGGATCACTTTAAGAAATCCTATCGGAACACCTTTATATGGTCTTAAACTTTTACAATGGATCAATACAAAGCATATTCGCTCGGAAACCACTCCCCCGCCAACATTTTTTGGTTGGGGAATTGGGCGTTTATGCTTCGTTTTGTCCTTTTTGCACCCCTTCTCGCGTGGGCAACAACCTATTTGGGTTTACCAATATGGCTTGCCCTGACCGGATTTTTTGCTGCCATTGGCCTTCAGTTCTATGTTTGTGCCCTACGTTACAAAGCCGCCTTATCTCATATCTGCATGGTAAAAATCTCGGACAGGCGGCTCATGCTCACCAATTATCAACAGCAAACGGTGGTTTGGGATCTTATCAAAGTTACGTATCTGGAACTCCAAGATGCGGGGATCATGATTCACCCTTCACACTCAAATCAATTCCTTATCAGTAAATACTTCCCTGAATTTGGCGTATTGAGCGAACATTTATTAGACCTTGCATCGTTTTATGATATACCTGTTTATTGCACAGGATCCGCTTGGACGTCCAACCACCACCATCAACTCTATCCCTCCGTCAATGAATCCACCAATGTGGTGACCATGTGATATCAGAGCTTTTAGGCATTTTATTCAGAAGTCTTCAATTTGTCCTATTGAGCATTCATAGTTTATTCAGCCAACAATCCGTATAAAGCTGGTTTTGATTATTTTGTGGTTTTGGCGTATCTTCCAGCAACCTTATCTGCTTCCGCAAAAAGATGCCAATAATTACCTTAACCACCGACTATGGCACTCGCGATCCCTATGTTGCAGCGCTGAAGGGCGTACTTGTCTCTACATCGCCGAATGCCCATATCCATGATTTATCCCATGAAATCTCGCCGCAAGATTTGATGGAAGCCGCTTTTTTCCTAAGAAATGCCTATCCTTATTTTCCTGAAGGCTCCATACATATGGTGGTCGTTGACCCCGGAGTAGGAACCAAGCGTAAAGCTGTTGCATTTCGAGCAAATGGACATTTTTTTATTGGCCCAGATAATGGCATTTTTTCATTGATGTTGGATGGAATTGTACCAGATGAATTGGTGGAATTGGATCGCCCAGAATTTTGGCGAACAGAACAACCTTCAAACACCTTTCATGGGCGCGATATTTTTGCGTCGGTGGCTGCACACCTCGCAAATGGAACCGATTTGGCGTGCTTAGGAACGGCATTACATGCTTTAAAGCCCTTGTATTGGGCACTCCCCATTGCCGACCAACAAGGGATTCGCGGCTGGGTAACACACATAGACCGCTATGGGAACTGCATTAGCAACATTCACAAAAGTATCTATTTGCAACATCATGAAAACCGAAAACCGAAATGTTATGTGGGTTCCGCAATTATTAGTGGTATCAAAAACACTTATGGCGAGGTGGATTCTGGCGATATGCTGACGTTGTTTGGTAGCCACGACTTCTTAGAAATTGCCATTAATGAAGGCAGGGCATCCGATTTGCTTGGGATTATCAAAGGTACACCAATTTCGATGGTGTTTGTAGAACAGAAAAAAGCCCTAACGGAACTTGAAATGGTAGGCTGATTATGGCAGTAGCACAAGACGAAAAGCGATATTTTGCGCAAATCATGACCACCGATCAAGAAATCGGCTATCGTTTTGGGGAATACCTGAACACCTTGCGGCTAAGTACAGACCGCGTGGAGATGTACCGCCAAATGATGCAGGCATGGGTTAAGTTTACACACGAACACCAGCTCCCCAAGGAACGGTTATGGACGGCAAGGTTAATGGCTTTTTACCACCATTTGGGTTTCTCTACTAAAGAAATAGCAGATTGCTTGAATGTAAAAGAAGCTACAATCTTGCGCTTTTTGGAAGCCTTTCCGCCTACTGCATTGCCCAAGACCCCGCCAACACAACACGAATTACCCCATACGCCAAGTTTCCTCACATGGAATGGCGCACCCATCATCCAAAAGCAGGAAAAACAAAGATTAAGGAAACTCCTGAATGCCTTTCTATTGATACTCATTGCAACCTCTTTTGCAGCCTCTATCCAGCTCTTTTTTGGTAAGCAACAAAATCAGCAACATTTCATTCAACAAATTGCATTGGCAACCCCAAAAACACTCCTCAAAAGTGGCTCGCCTGAAAAAATCGAGAAGATGCTCCAAAGCCAGTTCAACCACACTGCCGATATTCCGTTGCTCATGGGCGAAGCAGAGCTAGGACTTGGCCAAACCTTTTTGCAAGGAGTCGCTGCGCCAATGGCAACTTTCCTTTTGGGCCAGAACGATACCACGCGCATTAAAGTAATCACGTTGGGATATCAGCAATTGGATAAAATCAAGGAAACGGGTCTGAGTGAAAATGTACTTTCTGGTCTATCTGGACGCGAGGGGCAGCCCATGTTATTGGATCGGCAATGGGAGGAACACAGTTGTATCATTTGGCGGTGGCGAGACGATTTATATTTCGCCTTTGTGCCCAACCAGAAAGTTAAGCCCTTTATCAACAACCTAAGCCGATTTTAGATTTTGGCTTCACCAAACATTAGCTAAAAAAAATGCCGCCGCGATGGGGCTGTGCGCTTCGAGTGCAAGCGGGTTTTATGAAGAGACCGTCCGGATGAAGCTAAATACCGCAACCGCACACCTTGCCCCCTAAGAGTATGACACCGCCCCGATAGGGCAAAAATTCCGATTAGAACCATTCGCACTATTACTTTTTTAAACCTAAAAACTTGTAATGAATAGCCCGCCCTTCGATCACACCTTATTCAGAAAAAGGGATTTGGATTCTAAACGTAGTTCCCTCACCGATTTTAGACTGAACCCCAATTTTTCCGCGATGGTTTTCGGAAATGATCCGCCGTGCCAAGCTCAAGCCTAAACCCCAGCCCCTTTTTTTGGTGCTAAATCCGGGTTCAAAAATACGTTGTTGCGTTCTCCTGTCCATTCCCTTGCCATTGTCGGTAATCTCTAATATAATATTTTTGGCTTGTTTCTTGGCAACTACACGGATAAACCCCTTGTCCTTATCCATTGCATCCATCGCATTTTTGATGAGGTTCTCCAATACCCATTCAAACAATTCCGGTGCCAGAGGCGCTCGTAAATCGTCTGGAACGTCCACTTGCAACCGGATTTGCCTCTTACCTTGTTGCGGGATTCGTCTTCGCATGTAATCCGTCACTCCGGTGACCACTGGGGCAAGTGTAGTGGGTGTAAGTTGGACAGCGGAACCAATTTTGGAAAACCGATTGGCCACCCGTTCCAAACGATGGATGTCTTTTTCCAATTCATTGGCCAATTCTTGTTCGGTTTCTGGAGACATTTCACCCGCTTTCATCAATTCCACCCATCCCATCAAACTTGTGGTGGGCGTCCCCAGTTGGTGTGCTGCTTCTTTCGCCATCCCTACCCACATCTTGCTCTGTTCGCTTCTCCGGAGGTGAGAAAGGCCAAAATACCCTACCAAGAAAAACAGCATAACGAACGCGAGCTGGACGTATGGAAACCATCGCAATTCACCAATTATAGATGATTCTCCGTAATGAATATACTGCTTCAGCGTTCCAAAGCCCTCCACAGAAATATTCACTTCAATCGGTTTAAAACGACCATCCAAATTTTTAATTTCGTCTCGTAGCTTCTCCTGTATTTGTGCTGTAGAAAGACCGGATGAATCCACTTTAACATTAGTATAATGACTGATATTTTGCATGGACTCATCGGAAACAATGGCTGGAACGGTCTTGCTGCTATATTCCCACACCCTACGCATGTAAGCAAGTGGCTCGTCAGGAGGCATGGTCATAGCCCAATCCAAAGCCTCTGTAAAGACGTTTTTTTGTTCTGCACTCAAATTGTTTTGTGAGGCAACCCATACCTTAAGCGCTTCAAAATGTTCGAGATGTGGGTTAAAGTAGGGCTGGGCGGTTTGTGCCAAGGCTTCTGCACCAAGTGTCAAGTTCCGAACTTCCCGCTCCTGTAATTGGTTTGCAAGCCGATTGGTATAATACAAAGAGGCTACGGAGATAAAAAGTGCTAACACGGTAAGCAAAACACGTAGCTTAACAGAGAAAGAATAGGTTTTCAAGGCTTTGAAGTCTAGTTGATGAGGAAATAAAAATACGCCCTTTCTGAAAAATAACGTGCGTTATCAGTTAATCAAACTGTGGGGGATCAAATTTTGTACTTCTACTCTTGAGATAGTCTTTAACTTGTAAAGATTTTAAAGCTTTCATGTGCGTTATGGGTTGATCAATTCGAAGCCCGGTGGCTGAGCGATCAGGCGGGTTTTGCTAAGCATTGCCCTGCCATTATTGAACAAAACATTATGCCATAAGATAGAGGCGATCTCAATAGCACATATAACCACTTGTCATACGTCGTCTCCAATTCTTCCTCCGTTTTATTCCTCTTTGGACTACAAAAGCTGGTTGTCATGTTTGATTTGTTTTACAAATTCAATACTTACATCGAAGTCTTCGGCTATTTCTTCCAAAGATAGCTTACCCCTTTGTAAGGCTTTTATGATATTAGATGTTTTTTCTTCCATCTTCCCTTCAATTATTCCTTCATTCCTCCCCTCAATTATTCCTTCATGCCTCCCTTCAATTTTCCCCTTTGTTTCTCCTTCGATGAATGCGGTATCAATCACATTTTTGAGGTCTCGATACGATTTTAAACTTTGCTCGTATTGTTCTTTTTCTTCGGAAGTAAATTTTGCAATTTCGGCGGCTTCAAATAATTTCTGAAATACACGCTCTTGTAATTTCTTTGGTCTTTCGGATAAATTAGGCAAGTGCTTTAACACATATAACCACTTGTCATACGTCGTCTCCAATTCTTCCTCCGTTTTATTCCTCTTTGGACTACAAAAGCTGGTTGTCATGTTTGATTTGTTTTACAAATTCAATACTTACATCGAAGTCTTCGGCTATTTCTTCCAAAGATAGCTTACCCCTTTGTAAGGCTTTTATGATATTAGATGTTTTTTCTTCCATCTTCCCTTCAATTATTCCTTCATTCCTCCCCTCAATTATTCCTTCATGCCTCCCTTCAATTTTCCCCTTTGTTTCTCCTTCGATGAATGCGGTATCAATCACATTTTTGAGGTCTCGATACGATTTTAAACTTTGCTCGTATTGTTCTTTTTCTTCGGAAGTAAATTTTGCAATTTCGGCGGCTTCAAATAATTTCTGAAATACACGCTCTTGTAATTTCTTTGGTCTTTCGGTTAGATTGGGCAAGTGCTTTAACACATATAACCACTTGTCATATGTTGTCTCCAATTCTTCCTCCGTTTTGGCAAAATGTGGCATTTCCAAGTAGATAAAGGTTAATTTATCATAAAACACGTTGCCATTTTGGTTCTTTAATTTCACCTCATGTCGTACTTCTTGAACATCGGTTTTAGCGACGGCATTGGTTTCTTCATCACTGAACGTAAAATCCAAGATTCCCACCGTATAAATGGGAGATAATTTATAATTCCAATCTCCCGATTGTGCTTGTTCTTGTATCGGGAAAGACGCATAAAATACACTTCTGTCTTTAAAATAATTTTGTTTGGCTTTTTGCATTTCAACAATAAATCGTTCACCAAACGAGCTAATACAATACAAGTCAAAAATTGCTTTTCGGTCTAAAGCAGTTTGTCCAATATGTTCATTGTTGCTGTATTTTAGATCCGCAATTTTCTTTTGTTTCGGCAGAATGACCTCATTCAAAAAGTCTATCAACAGATCTTTATTCAGTTCCGTTCCGAACAGTTTTTTGAATCCAAAATCCGTAAAGGGATTAATATATTTCTCTTTGATTGCCATTTTTACATCTTTTTAGACGATGCCTTCGGAAGGTATCTACATACAAAACATCACCAAGTTAGCAATATTTTGATTACAGCGCAAAGATTTTTTGCCTGAAATTGACGCAAACGGTGGAGTTTGAGGATGGTGTGGAATTTTAGTACTACGTTTCAGTACGAACGAAAGCCATCCTGCCATTAGAGGATGGTGGAAAAAAGCTCGGGATTGCGTAGTTAGAGGAGAAAAAACGCTCAGCGGTGTTTAATCGGAGCTTTATTTGTTCAGATCATAAGTGACAAAAACAGGCGAAGAATATCCCTAAATGTTTTAAAACCCAAAACGCACCTTGAAATAAAAAAGGAAGCCTATGTTTGATAGACATCCTTACCTCATGATCTGCCCAAAATCAATATCGTATGATCGTCTGTTCTCGTGCGGGACCTGTTGAAACCAAGCGAATAGGGACTCCGACAAAGGTTTCAACAAATGCGAGGTAGTTTCGGGCGGCTTCTGGTAGCGCGTCGTAAGTTTTCACTGCGCTAATGTCTTCTTTCCACCCTTCATAGTCGGTAAATTCCGGCACAACCCGCGCCAACGTTTGGAGTTCGCTGGGGAACCGAGAAGACACTTTATCATCGTATCGGTAGGCCACAGCAGCTTGCACGGTCTCCAAACCCGAAAGCACATCTAATTTTGTGATGGCCAATTCCGTCAAGCCATTGATCATAGCGGTATATTTAAGCGCGACCAAATCCAACCAACCCGTTCTACGTGGGCGACCCGTCGTTGCCCCAAATTCGTGTCCTACCCGTCGGATTTCTTCGCCCAATTCATTTTCAAGTTCCGTTGGGAAAGGGCCATTGCCCACACGGGTGGCATAGGCTTTTGCTATTCCAATTACGCGATTAATGGCAGTTGGCGGGATACCCAAACCAGTACAACACCCACCCACCGTTGGATGACTGGAGGTTACATACGGGTATGTCCCAAAATCCACATCCAATAATGCGCCTTGTGCACCTTCTGCCAAAATATTTTTACCCTCTTTTAAGGCCGCGTTCAGGTATGTAGCGGTATCGGTGACATATGGGTCAATCAATTTATCAAACTCCACGTACTCTTCGATGATTTGATTCACGCTTAAGCCTTCGGATCCATAAAGGTGTTTGAGCAGGGCATTTTTTTCTTCGATGGCATTTTTCAGCTTTTGCGCCAAGACATCTCGGTTCAACAAATCCACGACACGAATCCCGGAGCGAGCAAATTTATCCACATACGCCGGCCCAATGCCACGGCCCGTTGTTCCGATGGCCGCACCGCCAGAAGAACGCTCTTTGGCTTGGTCCAACGCCTTGTGATACGGCATGATGAGGTGGGCATTGTGCGAGATAAAAAGACGGCCATCCACCTCGTAACCCATGTCTTGGATCATGCGGATTTCATCCATCACGGCCACCGGATCTATTACCACCCCATTTCCGATGACGCAAGCAACCTCTTCCTGAAAGATTCCGCTTGGAACCAAATGCAAGACAAATTTTTGTTGGACATCTGTTTTTTCGTCTGTCCAAATAATGGTATGTCCGGCATTTGCTCCGCCCTGATACCGAGCTACAATTTCACAGTTTTTGCTGAGCAAATCCACCAATTTTCCTTTCCCTTCGTCGCCCCATTGCGCACCGATAACAACCGAAACAGGCATATTTTCTTGATTTGGAGGTACTAAAAAACAAAAAAGCATCACGGGTTTGCGTGCCGCGATGCCTATGGAAGGATACAAAATTTTGAAGGCTGCTACTGTAAAATTTCGGCATATCTTGGATTTACGCCAAAGCCTCCTCGATGCTCTCGAACGATGTAAAAATGGCGTTCAGTTTGGTAAGATGGATTAAGTTGCGGATTTTTTCCGGCACGCGACTTAGGCGCAGATCCCCACCACCGTTTCGCATGGTAATGACCCCGCTGATGAGCATCCCAAGACCACTTGAATTCATAAAGGAGACATCTGCAAGGTCTGCTATAACTCTTCTTTCGCCCTCATCTAACAAGGAATGTAAGATTTCGTTTAGCCTAACGCCATCGGGGCCACCCATCGCAGAGCCATTAAAGAAGATGACAGTTCCCGAAGATTGTTTTTCGATATTAAGTTCCATAGGTATTTTGAGTTTGAGGCTAAACATACGGCGATTATCGAAAGTTGTTTAGACCTTCTTTGTTTATTTTCGGTTAAGAGGTTTAACCCATTCTTTATCTTCATCAACCAATACGACGTTCTCGAATCCCACCAATCACCAACCAAACAAGCATTAAGACGGTAAGCGGTAGAACAAAATACCAGAAGGCCGCTTGGAAGGTGTGTAAATCGGTTTTGTTTGGGCCAGTTGCTAAGATGAGATAAACCGTATAAACTATATAATAACAGAAAAAAACGGCACCTCGGACGCGCGTGATGGTTTTTCCGGCAAAGAAAATCGGGAAGCAAGCCAGTGCAACCGCAATCATAACCGGAATATCGAACGCCAAAGCGGATGGTGAAACCGCAAGGTTTTTGGGAGACAAGAGGCCGGAAAAGCCAAGTACCGACAAAATATTGAAGATATTGCTCCCGATAACATTGCCTACGGCGATATCCCGCTCTCCTTTAAGCGTTGCGGCAACGGATGTGGCGACTTCTGGAAGTGATGTCCCAATGGCGACGATTGTTAAACCGATCACCAATTCAGAAACCCCCATCCAGCGTGCAATCTCGGTTGCTGAAGACACGAGCCAATTAGACCCCAAGATCAGCAAGACCAAACCAACCGCGATCCAGCCAAGATTTACCCACAACGTACCTTGTTTTTCTTTTGGAAACTCGGCCTCGATCTCCGTCCCCAAGGCGCTGTTTTTTTCTTTTCGGCTTTGATAAACCTGAAACCAAGTATATCCAATGGCCCCCATCACTAAAATCAAGGCATCTATTTTTCCCAAAACCCCATCCATTGATAAGAGATACAACAAAACGGAAGCACCAATCATGACAGGAACATCTATGCGAATGAGTTGGGTATGAACGATAAGGGGTGAAATCAAGGCAGAAAGACCCAGAATAAACAGCACATTAAATATATTGCTCCCAACCACATTGCCAATGCTAATATCAGTTGCTCCCGCATATGCGGCCATCGTACTCACGGTAAATTCGGGCATACTTGTCCCATAGGCCACAATCGTCAGGCCAATGATAATCGGCGAAATACCCAAAGAGAGGGCCAGATTGGAAGCACCCTTTACTAAAAAATCGGCACCAAAAACCAAGAGTACCAATCCGGCGGCCAGCATGAGAAACGTTAAAAGCGTCATATCTTCGTTTACTCAGATTTAAAAGAAAAACGCCGTAAAGTGGCTGCCGATAAACAACCACTCCCAGCGCTATTAAACATTTACAAAACGAGATCGTTATTTACTGCCCTTACGCAACTTCAGGTCTAAGACCAATGCAGAGGCAACATAAACGGAAGAATAGGTTCCGAAAAGGATCCCGACACTCATCGCAAAGGCAAAACCACGGATGGTTTCTCCACCAAAGAAGAAGAGTACCACCGCAGAAAACAGCGTCGTCATGGAGGTAATGATGGTTCTGCTTAGGGTGCTGTTCATGGCCTTGTTCATGATATTATAGAAGCTCTCGCTCTTCAGATCGTGCATGTATTCCCGCACGCGGTCAAATACAATCACCGTATCATTCACCGAATACCCTACAATCGTCAAAAATGCCGCAATGATGGTTTGGTCTATCTGGAGCGGAATGGGAAGAATACCATTCAACAAGGAAAACAAACCCAGCGTTATGGTAACGTCGTGGAAGGTTGCCGCCATCGCACCAACGCCAAATTGCCAGCCCCCATACGAGTAAAAGCGGATCAGGATATAGACAAAGATCATGATTAAGGCAGCGACCACCGAGTAAATCCCTGCTTGACGCATGTCTTCGGCGAAGCGAGGCCCAACCACATCAGCCCCCACCATTTTTGCCTTTGCGGAAGGATAGACCTGGTTAATGGTATTGATGGTAGCCTCTTCTTGTTGTGCATTGCCTTCCGATGCAACGGAGCGCACCAAAATATCGGAACCGCCATAGGCTTTCACCTCCACTTCCGCCCCTAAAACGGGGACTAAAGCGGCTTTGATACGGTTCACGTCAACGGTTCCGGCCACCTCGACAACCATTTCTTTACCGCCCTTAAAATCAATCCCTACCGCCAAACCGCGTACCACCAACGAAACAATGGCAATTCCGGTAATCACAAGCGAGAAAATGTACGCTTGCTTCCGATAGGCCATGAAGTCAAAATTTAGATTATGTAGAAGTCTCATTTTTTTAAAAACTTTGGGTCAAAATAAAAATGTGAGGTTGTTCAATTCAGTTTAAAACACTGAAGGATCAACCATGAGAAACAGAAGGATCAACCATAAGAAACGGTACGTTTTCCATCACCAGAGTACCACTCTATAAACATGCGAGTAACCACCAAAGAGGTAAACAACGTGGTTGCAATACCGGCCATCAAGGTTACAGCAAAGCCTTTGATAGGGCCAATCCCAAATGAGTATAAAATGGCTGCCGAAAGGAAGGTGGTGATGTTGGAGTCCAAGATAGCCGATAACGCTTTTGCATAACCATCGTGAACAGCCAATTTGTAGTTCTTTCCGTGGTCTAATTCCTCGCGGATCCGCTCAAAAACCAATACGTTGGCATCCACCGCCATACCCATCGTCAGTACAATACCGGCAATCCCCGGCAATGTGAGGGTTGCACTGAAGGATGCCAAAATACCAAAGAGGAACAATACGTTTAAGATCAGTGCAATAACGGAAAATACACCACCCAAACGGTAATAGAACATCATAAAAAGACCGATCACGATAAAACTAATGATGACAGACCATTTCCCTGCCTCGATAGATGCCGCTCCAAGGCTTGGGCCAACGGTACGCTCTTGTACGATGGTTACAGGGGCAGGTAAGGAACCAGACTGCAACACCGTCACCAAGTCTTTCGCCTCTTCCACATTGCCCATTCCGTTAATGGAAGTACGTCCACCCGGAATTTTCTCGTTGATTACAGGGTAGGAATAGACCACATTGTCCATCGTGATGGCTACTTGCTTGCCAACATTAGCTCCCGTTAATCGCGACCAAATGCCTGCACCTTCACTGTCCATCGTTAAGGAAACTTCCGGCGCATTGGTAAACTGGTCAAATTGGGTATCTGCATTGGTGATATAGTCCCCTTTAAGTTCAACTTTTGAGCGCACTGCCAAATAGTTATACACTTCTTTTCCGGGTTCGCCACTTGGTTGAACGGCCCACATTGGTACAACGCCAGCCGGCATCAAAGCGCGTACTTCCGGACGACGGAGCATTGCAGCAACCTTAGCGGTATCTTTCTTTGCTGCTACTCCAAATGTGGTTCCACCGACAGGTGTAAAGATGGCCAAAAGCGGGTTTTTAGCATTGTCCGTTTTTGGGGTTGCTCTTTTGGTTGTGTCAGCTTTTGCCGCTTTAGAGGTATCGGCTGGGGTTGCTTTACCACCGTCGCGGTAGAAGGCCACAATTTTTTCGAGTGAGGTAGCCACTTCGTTTTGATCCGCCATGAGGTGGAACTGAAGTTGTGCCGTTCCCCGCAAGAGTTTCCGTACCCGATCCGCATTGGCCACGCCCGGCAATTCTACCGAGATACGGCGCGTCCCTTGTTTGACGATTGAAGGTTCTGCCACCCCGAAACGGTCCACACGGTCGCGCACAATTTTAATTGCCGCATCCATGGCCTTATCCGCTTGGGTATTCAAGTAGGTTTGGATTTCGGCATTGGTGGATTTACGGGTAATGCCTTCATCTGTATTACGGAAATAGCGAGAGAGCCGCACATTGGCATCGCGTTTTTCAAATTCTTGGACAAATGTTGCAATCACATCCACATCACTCGTTTTGGCATTGGCCCCAGCCGCACGAAGCACTTTATCGAACTGCTCATCGCGGTCGGTTGCCAAATCACGGACGAGGGCTTCCAGCCCCACTTCTAAGGTCACTTGCATCCCCCCCTGAAGGTCAAGGCCAAGATTTAAGGGACGCTCATTTTTTGTTACTGGATAAATCAGATAAAACAATGCGATCAGGAGAAAGCCAAGCGTCGCATATAGTTTAAAACCACCTTTCATAAGGATTTATTTTTTTGGGTTTAGAAAGATTAATGACAGCATGAAGCAGATCAGCACTCGCCGATCCACCAAGTTCGCATACACAATGGAAATTTAAGACAAACGAAAGAGAAAAGGACTAAGGCCCCATCGGGCAAATATCGTGGGTCTCCAAATGTGGTGCAGAGGGTAATAAATAGACCTGCTCCACAAGCTGCACCTTCGCCAACAAATGCGTATGTTTTGGCAAGGCTTGGGGTGGCATCACCGCGAGAAGGCGGCTGAGAGGTAGATATTTAATGACCCCGCTATCCGAAAGGGAAGCCTGAATGGGGGGCGGCTGGGCCGAGAAGCCAAAAAGTCGCGACTTTAGTTGGAAAAGAACAAGCTCATCTGGCTGTGAAAGCGGCAAATCTAACAGCGAAGGCGTCACGTCAAGCCGGCGCAACGAATGGATAAACCCAAGCAAAAAAGCATCGGTTGTTTCGGGGTCTTGCGCAACCGATTCCGAAATGGCTTTTTGAATTAGAAACTTGCCTTCTGGATTCAACTCGGCGGAGAGCCATTGTACCCGCTGTTCTACACTCTGTCCTGCAAGTGCAAAGGGAATACCCAATGGCGATGTAAGCCCGACCAAAAGCAGGGCAATACAAAGTTGATGGTATTTATTTCCGGAAAAGAAGGACATAAGTTGTTTTTAATCTGCCAAAACAGCTTTACAAGATAAGGACTTTAGAAGTGTATTGCAATGCGCTTCACCTCCAGTTTACCACAAACAGAAAAGGCCACCCCAAGGACAGCCTCTCTTATACCAATGAGGGAACGTACTGTTTATAGGCTACTCGTTTTCAACCTTTCAACACAAGTGTTGATGGATAAAGCATGTCCTTGATTCCTAATTGGCATAATGCCATTTGGCGAAAGAGCTATTGGTAGCACTATTCAGACGATTCTACCCACTGAACCGCGTGCTTCATCAACTCGGCGGCGGAGGTAAGGCTTAGCTTATCCTTGATTCGGGTACGGTACGACTCAACCGTTTTAGGGGAGATATGGAGCCTTTCAGCTATTTCGCCGGATTTATAGCCGCGCCCCGTCATTTCAAAAATCTCCAATTCGCGGTCGCTTAGAATTTCTAACGGGGATTGCCCGATTGGGCGTCTGCCCGGCATCATACTTTGGATAAGACGCTCATTGATGGCATCGCTAATGTAAATTCCGCCTCCTAAGATTTTCCGGATGGCCTCGATGATCACCTTTCGTGCCTCTACTTTCATGACATACCCTTTTGCGCCGCTACGAATCACGCGCTCGGCATATAATTGCTCATCGTGCCGCGACATTACGAGCATTTTCAAGGTTGGTTTTAGGGCAGACATATGTTTCACCAATTCAAGCCCACTCATTCCGGGTAAAGATATATCCACAATCAATAAATCAACACGGTGCTTTTCAATATTTTCCATGGCTTCCTCCGCACTCCCCGCCATAGCTACAATATTAAAATCTGACTGGCTCTCTAAGATCATGGCCAATCCTTCCCGCATGAGCGGATGATCATCAACAATAAACAGGTTATACATAAATTGGTTAATTTGGGGGTGATGGTAACTTAGTCCAGCCGAAGAAGGCCCGTCCCAAGTGGTTGTGTGCAGGTTATGATGGTTCCTCCTTTCGAGGAATTTCGGATGTCTAAGGTTCCACCGATAAGACGGGCACGGTAATTCATGATATGTACGCCCATTCCTCGTTGCGCACTTTCGTGCGGATAAAAACCAGAGCCATTGTCTTTAATGCGCAAGCGCAGTTGGTCACTACCGACGGCTAATTCCACATGTACTTGCGAGGCTTTACCATGTTTAACGGCATTGCTAATCGCCTCTTGAACGATACGGTATAGGTGGATGGCGCTTGGATCGGTATAGGTTTCGTATTCGCCAAAAACCTCAAAGAAGCATTTAATCCGAAAGATTTGCTCGGCCTGATGACAAAGCCGCTCCAATGCCGAAGCCAAACCATAGGCTTCGAGTTGAACAGGGACCAGACCTCTCGCCAAAAAACGTGCAAAGGTATCCGCCTCTTCAAGGTGACGTACTATTTTTTGGGCTTCGTTCGTCAGTGGGTTTTTCTCGCGTGCTAATTTCATGGCCAGATTATCAGCCATTAAACTCAGGGCGGTAAGCATCTGTCCCAAACCATCATGCAGGTCTTGGCCAATGTTTCGACGTTCTTGCTCGCTGATTTGAAGGATTTCTTTTTCGAGCTGTCGTTGTTTGGTAATGTCGCGTACAATGCCACTATAGATACGGCGATTTTTGAGGACAACCTCGTTCACCGCCAGTTCCATTGGAAAAACGGAACCATCTCGGCGTAACCCTTGTACTTCTCGTCCGATGCCGATAATTTTCCGAACGCCGGTCGAGTGGTAGTTGTTTAGGTACAAGTCGTGTTCGCGTTTATAGGGGTCTGGCATCAACATTCGGATATTTTGTCCAATCGTTTCTTCTGGTGAATAGCCAAAAATTTTTGCTGCAGCTGGATTAAACGACTCTATAATTCCGTGCTCATTGATGGTGATAATCCCGCTTATGGTTGATTCCAAAATGGCATTTGCCCTTGCTTCCATATCGTAGAGGGCGGCTTCTGTACTTCGTTGGCCGGAGACGTTTTCTAAGAGCAAAATATGGCTTACCCCTTCCGTTCCGATGGGAGCCTCACTACATGTCGCTTTGACGATCACTTCCTCACCCCTTTTATGAAGACCTTTTACCTCATTACCCCGCAACATGAAAGATTGTCGGGTTGTCGGTTCCGAGATTTGGGGTAGAATTTTCTGGATCACCGATCCTCTCAGTTCATCTTTTGAAAAGCCAAACAAGTGTTCTGCAATACCATTGCACCACATGATCTCGTCTTGCGCCGATAATTCAAAAATGCCTAAAGGAAGTGTATTGTAAAATTTGAGTTGCTCCTTGACCAATCGTTCATGATTTTCTTGGGAGGCTTTTAGCTTTCTTAAACGTAAGATTTTTTTCAGTTTAACACTTAATACATTTTCGGTTGTAGGCTTTATCAAAAAAGCATCTAAGCCATTGTCCACCAATTTCATCAAAAGTGGGTCTGCATCGGGAGGAAGAATCCCCAATAGCACTACAGGACGGAGTAATTGTGCTTGTTTAATGATGCTTTCCGCCGCATGTGGATTTGGGATCTCCACAATCAGAATGTCTGGAGGCGTAGTCTCTAAAGCTGAAAAAGCAGGTAAACGGGACATTACCGTTAGCTCGTCGTTGGAGGAACCCAACGCCCGTTCTACTTGCTCGATAAAAGCAGATGATGTGCTAAATAGCCAAATTTGCATAAATTTCCTTGATAAAAAACCTCCATTGCTCAACTTGTTTTAAGATAAGTTGTGACCACTTCCTTCTTTGTAGGCATTTCTCTTACACCCCTGTCCAAATTACCCTACACGTTTCAACCAATGAAGTGGGCATGAAGGCACAAGGCATTGCCCACATAAGCACAACATATACTTTGGTTAATTTTGATTTAAGAAAAAACCATTTAATTTACTTTCGACAATCCAATGCTTTTCGCACATCAAATCTTGTTTCCACTTACCGAAGCCACCGATACCTTCACAGTGGTCGAAATTGCCGCTTCGGTAAGGAAAATACTCAATGCTGATTCGTTTCACCTGCTTTGCTTTCCGAATGAACGGAAACAGGAAATTGCGAAAGCGGCCCCAAAGCCGCTAAAATCGTTGGAAAACGCTAAAAAAAAGAACCCACCATTAACGCAAGACGCAATTGAGGCCGTAAAAACCCAACTTGAAGCGATGGGGATGCACGTTAGTGTAGAGGTTGTACAACGTAAAGCCCTTGTCGAAGCAACACTTGCCGCACTTGAGCGGCTCAAAGCTGATTTGGTGCTTTTGCTCACACCAAACCATGCCCGCCCTTCGGTGGAGCAAGAAACCATGAAACGCCTCTTACGCTTAGGCGGGGCAAATGTCCTCATGATTCCAACAGCGGTTGGTAACGATGTTGCCTTCCCATTTCCAGAACGCATCCTCGTTCCGGTAGATTTTTCCGGTTATGCACGTGCCGCCTTAAAAGTGGCGAAAGAATTAGCACATTCACTCTCACATGCCCAACTTTTGGTCTTAAATGTAGCAACCCAATCGGGCGGGTATTTAGCACCTCAAGTTCATAATTGGGAATACCAATTTGCCAAAGACCGAATTCGGATGTCTTTATTCCAACGATTAGAAGGCTTTATCCATGACACACATGGCTTAGAAACCCAATATGATTTGGACATTTTATTCGGTGAACCGATCCACCAAATCATCACAACGGCCCACCGCCAGCAGATAGACCTTATTGTGATGTCTTCTCATGGGTTAAATGGTGTTGACCGCTTAATGATGGGTAGTGTTACGGAAGGTATCATGCGCCAAACAACAGTGCCGTTGTTGGTTGTCAAAGCAACGGACGTCAGAAGCGGGTATGCAAATGCTTCTTTGCTCGCGGCAAGTGCTTAAAGTCATCTCATCACCCAACCCCTTATATCCATGTTAAACATTAAAAGCATTCTGATCCCCATAGATTTTTCCAAGGCTTCGCTATCAGCAGCGGCGTATGCACTTGCTTTTGGGAAGGAGTTAGAAGCTCAAGAGATACATCTCCTGCATATTTTGACTCTCAAGCCAACCAATGACCTTTATTCTGATGTTCTGGACGTTCAGAACCCCGAAGACCACCTATTACATTTGCCGACCGAGTGGCAGCAGCAATGGGAGCAACTCAAGCAAGATGTTTTGGCGGCCGGATACAAGTACGTTTCTGGCATGTTGCAATCCGATTCCATCGCTTCGCCCTTGGTAAAATATGCCGAGACCCATAAAATAGATTTGGTGGTGATGGCAACGCACGGACGGACGGGGCTTGCACACCGCCTCTTGGGTAGTGTGGCCGATGGACTGATCGAATATGCCCCATGCCCGGTGCTTACCATTCGATCGGATCTTGCTGATAAGTCCTACCAAGACATTCGCAAAATCTTGGTTCCCTTAGATTTTTCCGAACGCTCTGCCGAGGCCCTACGTGTTGCACGAGAATACGCCCATCGAACAGATGCCGGGCTAACCGCTTTGAATGTCATCGCCCGAACCGAGAAGTCCGATTTGCCAGCTTCTCCTTGGGAAAAAGCTTATAACGAAAAAAACCCAGACGTGAGACAAATTCATAAATTAGAAGCCTTTATTCGATATGCCGGAGGACCAAAAGTCCGCTATCAAGCTGCATTAATGTACGGAGATCCGGTAGAAGCCACCCAAATTTACTTGGAAGCCTACCCTCAAGACCTGATTCTCATGTCCACCCGTGGGCGATCCGGAGATGGACTTTTCCACTACGGTAGTACGGCTGAGGAGTTGGTAAGGCGTGCACCTTGTCCGGTATTAACCTTTAAGCAAGGAGACCGGATCCAATACAAACTTTCACGGAAAAAAGTTGCCGCTACATCGTAGGCCAATACGTTTTCTATTGTTCAACCCCTAATTTGCTAAGGCCATGTTGACAAATGCCAAGTTATTGCTCCCTGTTGAGCGTAGTGAAATGACCCCGGAATTGGTTGCGTTTGCCCACGCCTTTGCCCGTGAGTATGGCATTAAACAGTTCCATCTGGTACATGTACTTCCCACCAATCCTCCCGTAAGTTCGTTAGAGCCATTATTACAAGCAACCCTACCAGTGTCGGACGCCCATCTACTAAGTGAGGAATCGGAGACTTTTATTAGAGAGATTGCTAAAGACCTACTTACAGCGGGCTTCGAGGTACAGCAAACACTACTTTATGATTGGGATGTGGCCAATGCCTTGATTCGGTATGCGAATGAAGTGGAAATTGACTTGGTGGTCATGGGGACGCATGGTCGAAAAGGAATGAGTCGTTTCATGATGGGAAGTGTAGCCGAGAAAGTGGTTCGCGAGGCAAATTGCCCTGTCTTGACAGTTCGTCCTAATACCCGCTTAGTGAAGTCCGAACGGATCCGACAAATTGTTGTCCCGACGGACCTATCGAAACATGCTAAGATGGCTTTCAAAGTGGCAAGTCATTTGGCCGCCCGTCATGGTGCTACCATCCATTTGTTACATGTGGTGAAAGAGGAAGGGCTACCCCCTTTTTACGACCCCTATTGGTCTTATAACCAAGACAAAGAGGCCATGCACTCGAAAATTTACCAACTACTAAGCACGTTTACAGATGAGGTCCAAGCACCTTCCGCAAGCGTAGATTATGCCATTCGCTTTGGATCACCAGAAAAGGAAATTGTGGATTTTACTCATCAAATAAATGCGGACTTGATCGTGATCCCAACGCATGGACTTACGGGTCTTGCTCACTTTCTTATGGGAAGCGTTACCGAAAAAGTGCTTCGTTCCGCAAACATTCCTGTGCTCACCATTAAATCCTTCGGAAAGCACCTAAGCCCATTACTCACAGCCGAAAGCAGCGAGGATGAATAGCGTATGCAATCATCCATTAGGCAATCTATCTCCGTTTTATACACATTAAGCAAGTATTTAAATTAAAAGAACTTAGCAAAATTGAAATCAAAATAATTCATCACCAATTACCTAACCGGAGACCGTCATGTTATATGCCCGAAAATTATTGCTTCCCATCGAGTTCTCCGAATGGTCTTATGTAGCTGCTTCATGGAGTCTGGGTGTAGCCCGCAAATTAGGGATTCAGGAGGTTCACTTGGTTCACGTTGTCCTGATGAATCCCTCCCCAAACATCTCTGCCGTTTCTGAGCGTAGGCAATACGGACACGAGATCAAGGACAGCATCCCGCCTTCGTTCATAACGCCTTGGGAGAGTTTAACACAACAAGTGATTCAGGAAGGATTTCGATTAAGAATCGAAGTACTGGAAGCCAACGACATCACGAATGCCTTGGTTACATATGCTGAAACGCATGTAATTGACCTGATCGCACTGAATACCCATGCAAGAACAGGTCTCGCCCTCGATACTTTGGGAAGTGTTGCAAAAAGTTTAATTAGAAAGGCACCTTGTCCGGTCTTAACCATCCGGGTGGGCGATCAACAGTTGTATAAGACCCAATCAATCCAACAAATTTTGGTTCCGATAGACTACTCGGACCGTTCCAATCAAGCCGTTCGGATTGCACGCTCCATTGCCGAGCGGATGGGGGGCGAAATAACGGCTTTCCATGTAGAACCAATCGTTGGACAAACAACACAGCATTCTCGGTGGGAACGCGAATACAACGCAAGCCACCCAAATACAACACAAACACCCAAATTGGTGGACTTTCTGCACGCGGCTTCTGGCCCACGCGTAACTTGCCATACGGCGCCCCTTTTTGGGGAGTTGGTTCCTGCAACCCTACAATATTTGTCAAGGTACCAACATGATTTGATCGTTATTGGGACGCACGAGCACTGCCAGGAGGGTTTTGGCTTTACCCAGAGCATGACTGAGCGGCTGCTTCAGCTCGCACCCTGCCCTGTATTGAGTTTCCGGCCTTCTTCGCGCTCGTTGATAGCGTTCCATCGTGAAGACATAAACTTACAAATTGCATAGAACCCTCTCCCATTATGTTGATATAAACAGGGGTTAATCTTTCCGAAAAAACCCCTGTTACATTTTTTGGAATTGGGTTAATCAACTTTACTTAACTCAATCGTCCAACCAATATTCATTTTTAGGATAAGTGGATGTTGGGCATTTTTTGCAATCCACAACCAATCTTTCCGATCTTCACTCACCATCAAAAGACAATCTATTACCTTATCTCCCATTTTAAAAACGGTATTTTCGGTTATAGGCTCGGCAGTAAATTTCTTTTTGCCATTTCCTCCATTAAAATTAAAAGTTTTACCTTTGCTTAGCAATTCATAGGCTTCTCGCGAAATAAACCCTGCCGTTAGGTTTTCTAATTTCTTAGAACCCGGATTATAATAGTTATCCAATCCCATTGCGTTGTTCATGGCCGGGATCTTTAATGTAACATTTCCAACATATTGTGGGCCGAGTGTCATATTCCATTTATACTCAACCGACTTTTCTGCGCCTGTTATGTCCATAATAAATTGATACTTCGTTCCACCAAAATTAACATCGTAAGTAAACTTAGATCCTTTTTTCACGGGAAAAGTATTATCTTGGGCATAAGAAAAATGTGCCGAAAAAAAGAACAGGAACAGTAGGGGAATTGTTTTCTTAAACATAGCTTTTTTAGATTTTTTATTAATGAATTAAGGTTAAAGCCAAGTAGAAATCTTGGCAAGAGGTTTTCTGGATAAATTGGGTACACTTGCATGTAAAGACGGGAAGCCCACTGGAAAAAGCATAAAGGGTTTTTCATTGATAGGCCGCTGAAGCAAAGAACTAAGAAAGCCCATTGGGCTTGGGGTATGGGTTAATGTAACCAAACCCATGGTATGAATTGCAGCAATAAACATACCACATGCAATACCGCAACTTTCTTGGACGTAATAATTTTTGCACTTATGCCCATCTTCATCAAAGCTATACAATTCTTCAAAACAAACCACGATCCAAGGTGCGGTTTCGATAAAAGGTTTTTCCCATGTAGTACCAATTGGTGCGAGGGCTTCTAACCACGCTGGCGGCATACGTTCTTCATATGAGCGCTTTTCCTCGGCCTCAACCGCCTGTCTTAGTTGACGTTTACGTTCAGGATCCGAGATGGCAACAAAGTGCCAAGGTTGCCGATGCGCACCACTTGGTGAAGTTCCCGCCGTTAGAATCGCCCGTTCGATCAAGTACTTTGGGACGGGTTCCTCGGAGAAAAAGCGAACCGAGCGCCGTTTGTTCATTTGTTCGTAGAACGCATTTGCACGGTTCTTCATTTCAACTTTCTCCAATCGCTCAAAACGTAAAGGGAGGTGGTGCAGTTCCGAAGCATTATCCATCTTCATGTCCTTAAAAATCAATAGGTTCTACCAAAGAAGATGGCATTGAACATCAGCCCATTTAAGGCATACCAGAAGCCCCTAAAGTTAGGATTATCGGCAAAGAGCACCACATTTCCCCTGCCCTGTTTTCGGGAAAGGAGTGCTGCCGATCCCTTCACTTCTTGCAACATTTCGTCGGAAACGTAGCCACTGATATAAGGCTTTTCGGTATAACGCGCAACGGTAGCACCGGGCACTTGGGAAAGCGCGTAAAGGGTCTCCGATGTTTTAAAGAATGCCATTTTTTCGGTTTGCCCAAAAGCTAAAGGATGGGTCAGGTCCAATCTGGCTTCAAAAATGGCACCAGCGATATTTTGTGCCCCTCTTGTACGAGCTAAGTTCTCGAAAGCAACATCTCGTAGATCAATCGCTTTGGTTTCTTTCACCTTTTCGTCGGTCAAATTATTCCGAATCACCCATTGCATTGCGCCTTGAAGGGCAATCAAGGTATTTCCTTCCGCAACCCATGTTTTGAGCTTTTCCGCCGTTCCATTAGGGTAGGAACCTTCCGAGAGGATCAGCACATTGTAGCGGCTTAAGTTGAGGCTCGGCAGTTCGGTAGCATTCAATAATGAGACCGGCATGGCCATACGTTCGGAAAGTACGTGCCAGACCTCCCCCGCATTGTTGCTATTGACGCCACCTCCTTGGAAAAGCCCCACCTTTGGCATAGACAAAACAGGCATATTATTGCTTCCCAAATCTGGGCCATCTGGCGTATAACCAGTTTCGGTAGCATAAAAATCTACGCCCTCGTTTGCAGCAATGGCCTTTATAATCGGCATAAGCCTTGCTTGATTTTCAGGAAGTACGGGAATGATGATGGTTCCTCGCTCAAAAACCTGTTGTTTACCATCCACTATTAAGGTGAAGGGCAATTTACTCATTCGTACAAGAATACCCTGTTTCTGGAGTTGATAAACCGCTTTAGGCGCATGATAATCCCCCCACGGCATGAGATAAGCAATGGTTTGTGAAGGATTCCCAAAGACTTGTCCGATTTTTGCAAGTGGTGTTTTAAGTTGTTCGCCCAGTAAGTTCTGAATGCTCGTTGTCGCCTCTTGATAAGGAACTCCAAAAGCCAAGGGCATTGTCCAAGTAGAAATGTCATAAAACAAGGAATCACGGAAACTCGTTGTTTTCTCCATGATCCCTTTCAATAGCCTGATTTGGGGTTGATCCATTGGAATGACGTACCCCCGCTTAATGTCGCCCAAGCTGCCTTTTAACCGGTGAATGACCACATCGTGGCGCAGCAACATATTGACCAATGCGGCAGTACGGTTTGGATAACGGCTTTCATCAAGAATATACCCCTTAACCGGATTGCTTCTCGCCAAGTCTTTTGCCTCGCGGTAAAAATTACGCTGATGTAGCAAGAAATCTTCCCGTAGCGAACTTAGCCCATTCATTGAAGACAAAGAGGCCACGAATTGGTTGAGAACCGTTTTGGCATAGGATAACGTCCCGCTGCTTGTCTCTCGCAGCAGTGCCCGGCTGGAACCTTGCTCAAACAGAATCCCAACCGCGCCATTGATGTCGGGGAAAGTGGAACCTTTTCCATAATAAAAGTCATCAAAGTTTTCCCGTGTATAGTACAACGAACCAATTTGATCCAAAAAACGGGCATGAAACGTGGCCAAGCGCTCGGTAAGGGCGATATTGCCTTGTGGCGTGAGCGGATTGGTACTGGCCGGAATGCCGGGCTGGAAGAAAAACGTGGACTCACTCCCCATCTCGTGATGGTCTGTTAACAACTGTGGTCGCCATTGGTAAAACGTTTCGATCCGTCCGACCGACTCTGGGTGCACAGCCAGTATCCAATCTCGATTGAGGTCAAACCAATATTTGTTGGTACGTCCTCCCGGCCAAGGCTCGTTGTGCTCGGCGTCATTACCATCGTCATTTGGCACAGCGCCCCGCATCCGGTTCACATGATCCACAAATCGCGCACGTCCGTCTGGATTCATACACGGGTCTAATAAAATGACCATTTTGCTTAATATCGCTTCGATTTCTGGCCCCTGTCCAGCCGCCAAGTAATACAGAAAGAGCAAGGCCGCATCGGTCCCACTGGCCTCGTTTCCATGTACCGAATACCCGGCGTACCAAACTGCGGGCATACTTTTCAAGGTTCCTTCGTCAATGCGTTCAGGCTCCTTCACCAACTGAAGATTTTTCTGCCGAATGCTTGCTAAGTTTGCATGGTTTACTGGCGTGGTAACGGTGGCCACCACAAGCGGACGTCCTTCATAGCTTTTCCCATACGTCCGGAGTGTTATGCGGTTACTTACAGCCGCAACCGCCTCAAAATACCGGACAACTTCGTCTGGACGTGTGTGCTTACTTCCCACTTGATATCCCAGAATGGCTTCTGGTGTTGGGATTTTAGGGTCAAAATGCGTTATTCCTTCTGGGGAATAGGGCAATGCAAATGGAATAGATTGCGCGTTGAGCGTCGGAAGCAAACAAAAGAGGCAACGTATCGAAAAAATAATGCGGCTTAATTTCATGATCCTTGATTTTGGTGAACCGTTGGGTCTTTGAAACTACGACGAAGGGCACAAGACTACAACCCTAAAAACAAGCCCGTCCTTATTTATTTACTGATGTTACGCAGTGGCCTATCTGCCCGACTATATTAAGATACTGCCCGACTATATTAATATGATGAACCAGAACCGCCTCGACCTCTACACGGACTACCTGAGCGTCACGTTTGGCTACGCCAC
>Ga0209573_1000391_pt1 | contig 95648 bp, 81 predicted proteins | sample TNRBio252014_DNA_FD_185870 | JGI IMG/M metagenome (GOLD analysis project Ga0209573, IMG submission 185870) | Wastewater treatment Type I Accumulibacter community from EBPR Bioreactor in Madison, WI, USA - TNR Reactor_6/25/2014_ DNA (SPAdes)... | ecosystem: Engineered > Bioreactor > EBPR >...
TAAAGATGAAGCGGGCAACACCGCTGATTTTCAGGACACGATCACCTATGAAGCGCCGATTCCTGACAATGAAAACCCGGCAGGCAGCGTCAGTATTAACTCTGGAGCAGCAACGACGGCATCGAGAGATGTGACATTGACCTTAACGGGCACGGATAACATCACAAGCAGCGGGAATCTGCAGATGGCCGTTTCTGTGGATGGCGGATCGACGTTTACAAGTTATGAGAGTTTCAGCACCAGCAAGAGCGTGAGCCTGACGGGTGAGAATGGCACGAAGACGGTGGTCGTAAGACTTAAAGATGAAGCCGGTAACACGGTTGATGTCGAGGACACGATCAGTCTGGATATTCCGGTGCCGGCTTATGATGCAAAGACCCTAAATATCATGGGCGACACGTCGGTAAATTCCGCCGATCCGAAGTTTGGAGATACGTCTTTTAGTTTTGACGGCCGTGGAGATTATGTGAGCACGCCTGATCACTCGGACTTTGATTTTGGAAACGGGGATTTCACGATCGACGGCTGGGTGAAATTCGATGCTGAAAGTCACGGCGCGGTGACGGTGGCCAGCAAGTACACGGGCGGAGCGGGCTGGATTTTCCAGGTGGACCCGTGGGACAACAAGATGGTGCTTTTTGACAGCGGCTCGAGCGCCCGCAAAGTCAACACAAGCGTGGATCTGAAAGCCAATGAGTGGTACCACGTGGCGGTTGTCAGAGAAGGCAATGCCCTGAAGTTTTACTTGAATGGTGTGCAGCAGGGAAGCAATCAATCGGCAGCCCAGAATTATAACGGCGCCAAGACGGCATTAAATATCGGCGCTTATGATAACTCATCCTTCATGAAGGGCCGCATGGATGAGCTTCGAATCTCCAAGGGTGTGGCCCGGTGGTCGACGAATTTCACTCCGGAATCGGATGAGTACGATAGAGACACAGACACGAACCTCTTGCTGCATTTCTCGCAGGCTGAGTTTTCTGCAAGCTCAGAGGTTTAAATGCAAAACCCAGTACGGGATCAGATTTCCCTTCCGTTCAACGATTGATGGCTGAAGCCATGCCTCATTTTCAAACTCAAAACAGGCTTTGGCTTATTGTCCTGATTCCCCTTATTCTTCTCATTCTTCCTTTCTTTTTAATTTTTATGTTCTTCCAATTCATTATCAGCAGAGTTTGGGCCTTGTGTTTGAGCCTGGCTGTGCGCCTTTTCTGGATTCCGCAGAATAAATCTGTCTTGTTTGTGACTTCGAACGCTCTTCGCTGGCAGGAGTATTTAGAGCAGAATATTTTTCCAAAGATTCAAACTCGCGCGGTGATCCTTAATCGCTCAGAGAGAAACGGCTGGAAGAAGACGCGTGACTCGGCCTTGGCTTTACCGATCTTTAATCATTGGCTGCGGTATGAATGCCCTTCTGCGATTGTCTTCAAGCCCTGGTGGAAGCCCCGTGTATTTTCATTCCGAAAAGCTTTTGCGGATTATAAACACGGAAAGCCTCTGGCCTTGAAGAAGCTGGAAGCGGATTTTTTTCAATCATTAATCATTAGATGAGTCATTTAGTTGATGCTTAGTCATCCCGGAGGGGGGCAGGCACATGCTATTGCTAAATTCCATCTTTCAAAAAAAAGGACGGTTCCGCGAAGAACCGTCCTTTTTCTTTTCCCCGAAATTTAAAACTACTTTTTCTCTTTGGCCTGCTTGAGCGCGTTGACGAAGGCCTTGTTGACGCCTTCAGCGCCTTTAAGCGCCATGGCCTGATACGCGGAAGGATCCGCGACCAGCGCTTTTTTGGACTTCGAGGAGACGGGGCCGGCGTTCAACCCTGCAAGCGCGAACGAACCGACCAGAAGAGCGTTGGAACTTTTGCTGATGGTTTCTATGTAACCAAACTCACCCGGAATGACAAGATCCCTTTTCATTGGAGCGATGTTTCCATCGCCGTTGATTTTAGATTTGGAATGAAAGAGTTTCAAGCCGGTGATTTCGGATGTGATCCGCATCAGGGGTTTGCCTTCGACCCAGGAGCTGCTTGTCAGCATGCTGCTGCCGCTGGATTTCAGCGACGCGAAATCAATCGAGAGCTGAGGAATAACGATGACAGCATTCAGTTCCTTGCTCAGCGAGAACATCTTTTTAGAGTTGCCCTGATTGAAGGGGTTTTTATCGCCGATCGGGGCGTCAAAATGCCCGAACCACAGAGGGAGAGGGCGCGGTCCCATGACGATAAAGTGCCTCGCGTCGCCCCATGGAGATTTAGAATAAGGTTCCTCAGGTGAAGCGGGTGTCAAATCAAGTTCCTGGTAACTTTTGGCCTGACGCAGTTCTTCGTAGGGAACCATTTCAATGCCGGCTTCGCGGAGTTTATTGGCGAAATCAAAGTAAGCCTGATCCGCGATTTCCTGCATCTGCTGAGGGGTCACATTCTCAAGCACCATGGTCATGCTGGATTTGGAACCCGTGTTGAAGCCTGGGCCGACGCTGTCAAGAGCCCCGCCCGCGCGCGCCGAAGCGCTGTTTTGCACAACGAAGACGACTCGATAGGCCGGAACAGCGACTCTTTCCGTGCGCTTCGCAAGCTTTAGATCACCGTCTTTAATCAGCTTGTCGAGCGAGGCGTCAACTTTGTCAATTGGAATGGACGGTGTCAATCGGGCGCAGGAGACCTGTCCCAGAACCATTAAGGGCAAAAGCAAAAAAGAAAGGGCCTTGGAAAAAAGGGGAATTTTCATACATACCTCGGGTTGGATAATTTTGTGAATCACGCATTCTAAAAAAAGTCAGACGAAAAAGCCAGAGAAAGCACATCGGAGCTTTCAGCGGCGTGCGGTCATTCAGAGAAATTTTCCGGCCGCCGAGTTTAGTGAAAATTATTAAAGCCGGCTAAGTTACCGGACCGGGCAGGCAGGGAAGAGTAAAAGGTTGTCACTTCCGTCTTTTTTTCCCGCGGCACTGTGATTGCGTCATCGGAGAGAGGGAAGAGTTTGTGTTAAAGGCGCTATAGCTCGGAGCGTCGGTCGGCTTGATAGGAATCAAAAAGGTCCGCGAACTTCCGGGCATTTTCTTTGATCCACTTCTGAGCAGCTTCGTGTTCTGTGATTGAACGCCCTAATTTTCTTTCTAAAGATTTATGGTATTTTTCAATGCAGGTGAGTTCTTCAGCCATTTTAAAAATAAACTGGCTGGAAGGATGAGCGAAAGCGATACCGATTTTGAAGCGGTTCCATGAGCTTTGGGAGTAACAGTAGGATATTCGGCCTTTGATCCTGAAAACTTTTTTGCTCGCCGCAATAGAAAGCTTCACGGTTTGGCCCACGGTATAGGATTTCTTGTGCAGGATGGAGATGCCGCCAAATGAGACGTCGCGGGTCACGGTGGTTACAGTCCGCTCAGAACCGATTTCTTCCAGCTTGATTTTCATCCCCAGGGAATGCCGGGTGAACTGCCGCCGGTCAATCATATCGCCTCCGCTGGCTAAAAAGAATCTGTTCCCGGACTGTTTTGCTCCGTATAATTAAGCGTCATTATAATTCCCGGCAAATAAGTTAATGTGATTTAGAGCACACCCCATGATGAATATGAAAGTAAAGAAGCAAAGAGGCCTGCCCCCTGCGCAAGGGCGCCGTCAACAGGGGCAGGTAACAATGAAGAGGTGTTTGATTGCTTAAAAGACCCCCGCTTGAATTTTTATCCCCACGGTTTCATTTTTTTATTCACCATTCCTTTCCAGCCGCTTTTTTTTCGCAGAATCAAGAATCTCTTTGTGAGGGTTCTATCGAGGGGGACAATTCCAAATGAATAAATTTGTCGAGCGTTTTAAGTGGAAGCTGGTCAAGTTGCGGTATCCGCGTCTGCAGTCCACGATTGAATCCGTGAGAGAGAAAAAACTTACTTATCTGAGCGAAGAGGCACTGCGGGATCTGGGCCGCGCGGCCCTTGATAATGAAAAAAAGAAGATCCGTGGCGCGATTCTTGAAACGGGCTGCGCTCTTGGCGGTTCGGCGCTTGTGCTGGCGGCTGTGAAAGATAAAAGCCGGGAACTTCGAATTTATGATGTGTTTGACATGATTCCGCCGCCCTCGGAAAAGGATCCTGAGGAGGCGAAGAAGCGCTATGAAAAGATCTCTTCCGGCGCGTCGGAAGGTATTCGAGGGGATACTTATTACGGCTATCAGAAGGATCTGTATTCAAAGGTGCATCATACCTTCAGAGAGTATTCTTTTGAACCCGCGGAAAACAATATCCATCTGGTGAAAGGCTTGTTTGAAGAGACGCTTCACGTCGATTCTCCGGTGTCTCTTGCGCATATCGATTGTGACTGGTACGACTCGGTTATGACGTGCCTGAGCCGCATAGCCCCCTTTCTCGCGCCTGGCGGAAGGTTTGTGATCGATGATTACGATGCCTGGGGCGGCTGTAAAAAAGCGGTCGATGAATTTTTCAAGGATAAGCCCGGGTATCAATTTGTTCACAAATCCCGTCTGCATATTTTAAAATCATAAATCTGTTTCTTTAACCTCTTTGGGCTGGACTATGGCAAACATTAATCTTGGGAAGATCACGCATTTAAAAAATCTGCTTAAAGAAAGTCTGTCCGGTTCCCTTGCTCCAGGCCAGAAAGCCGCGCTGCTTGATTTCCCGAATCATTTCAATGTTGGGGATAATATGATCTGGCTCGGCGAAATCAGGCTCCTGTCCGAGCTTGGCGTGGATCTCGCGGCGCGCGCGGATTACCGCACCTATAATCCGGACGTCATTAAAGACAAAATCGGATCCAGGGGTGTTGTGCTGATTCATGGGGGCGGAAACTTTGGGGATTTGTGGCCCAAGCATGAGATGTTCCGCCGGAAAATCTTCAAGGATTTTGAAGGCTATAAACTGATCCAATTGCCGCAGACAGTGGATTACTCCAGCGAGGCCTCTTTGGCGGAGGCCGCGGAGTTCTATTCGAAGTATAAAGACGGATTTACGATGATGGTCCGCGGACAGGTGAGCATGGAGATCGCCCGCAATGCGCTTGGTTTAAAGGATGTGCAGCTTGTTCCGGATATGGCCTTCGCTCTGGGAGATCTTTCCGCCGCGTGCCGGTCTAAGAAAGAGAATGTTGTTCTTTCCCGCACGGATCATGAAGCCGCTGAAGAACTGAGATGTGATCCCTCTGAAGCTGATACGCGAGCTGTCGACTGGATTGATTTTAACCCTGGGAAGTGGGAACGATTGAACTGGTTTTTGATTAAGGCCTATTTAAATCGTCCCAAGCGGCTTCTTTTTTGCGCTCGACTTGCCGAGTCTCTTTTTGACCGGACAGCGGGCGAGCGCGTGGCGCATGGTATTTCCCTTTTGTCTAATGCCCGGAAATTGACCACGAACAGGCTTCATGGCTGCATTCTGGCTTTCCTTATGGGGATTCCCGTAGAATACGGCGATACGAAAATGGGGAAACTCTCGCGCTACATTGGGACCTGGCTTAACGATGCTGAAACGATTAAACCCGCGTAATCGGGCCTTCGGGCGGCCAGACCCAGGGGCGAGGACCCGTATCGGCAAGCTTCCCTTTCAAGCCCTCGCTTGCTGCGCGGCCAGCGCGGTGACGGCCGCACGGACAAAAGGAATGTTGTCGTGAGCGATTCTCTAAAGGTAATGCCCAATTTCATCATTCTGGGCGCGATGAAATCGGGTACGACAAGCCTTCATTATTATCTGTCAAAGCACCCTGAAATTTTCATGTCGACGCCCAAAGAGACCAACTTTTTCGCGGAAGAATTTAACTGGTCTAAAGGGTTGAACTGGTACCGGTCCTGCTTCGCGGGCTACAAAGGCCAGAAAGCCGTCGGCGAAACGTCCCCGAATTACACAAAACACCCTCTCTTCAAGGGGATTCCCCAGCGGATTTTTTCAGTTCTGGGTCCCGTTAAATTCATTTACGTGGTCCGGGACCCGGTCGAGCGCCTGATCACTCACTATATGCACTCGTTATGGGACGGCGAAGATCCGGGATCATTATCGGAGATCGTGCGCAAAGTAAACGGCAGCAAATACGGTTATACCGGAAAATATTATGAACAAATTCATAGGTACTTGGATTACTTTCCCAGGGAAAACTTCTTTATTGTCGACCATCATGAACTGCTGAATGACAGGAGAAAAACACTGAGCCGCCTTTTTTCATTTCTGGAAGTCGACCCGGATTTTTATTCGCCTGACTTCGAGGCGGTTTTGTCTCCGTCCAGACTTTATGTGCGGCGGAATTTTTTTGGAAAATTATGGCTTCCGGCTTCTGAAAAACTATGGAGCTTTGCTGACCCGAGAGCCGGAAAGCCGAAAACGGACCGGTTTTTTGTTAAAACCATTCCGCGTCCCCGGCTGAGTTCCGCGGAGAAGCGGCAGCTTGTGGATTTCTTTTATGACGATGTCGAAAAACTGCGTAAATTTTCCGGCATGAGCTTTGCGGCCTGGACCGCTTTTCAGGAACACTCCGGCAGGGCGGCAGAGCCGGCGCGCGTGGATCGGGTGCATGCTCCGTCTATACCGGGTGCTGAATAGGGTGCTCTGGAAATAGCGCCGAAACAAGTTTAAAGGAGGTGTTTTATGAGACTGGTGCTGGCAGGACTGGGGTTCGTAATATTGGCCGCTGTTTCGACCGGCTGGGCGGATGACAGCGTAACGAATCGGCCGTCGAGCGAAGCGGCGCGGGGCAATGTAAAGGTTGTGGAAGACGCGCCTCCTGTGGCGCAGGGAAATCTGTTTCAGACGACGGAGCAGGCGTTTGGCGGCGTGCCCTCTCATGAAGTCAACACGCAGGCTCAGAGCGCGATAGAAGAGCAAGCCGCGGCGGTGATGGATTAGTCGAAGGGTGCGGGGACCCGAGCCATTGGATCAGACAGGCCCTTTTTTAAAAAAAAACAGAGGGAATCAGCGATGAACAAGATGAACAAGAACACAATTTGCCTGTGGTATAACCATGACGCGGAAGAAGCCACGAATTTTTACGCCCGCACTTTTCCGGATAGCTCCGTCGGCGCGGTGCACCGCGCCCCATCCGACTTTCCGGGCGGTAAAGCGGGGAATGTGCTGACCGTCGAGTTCACGGTGTGCGGCATTCCGTGCCTCGGCCTTAACGGCGGGGACGCGTTTAAACACAGCGAGGCGTTCTCATTTCAAATTGCGACCAACGATCAGGCCGAGACTGACCGTTACTGGAACGCCATTGTTAACAATGGCGGTGAGGAGAGCGCCTGCGGCTGGTGTAAGGACAAATGGGGAATATCGTGGCAGATTACCCCGCGCATTCTGATGGAGGCGATGGCCCGGGGCGGTGATGAGGCCAGGCGCGCGTTTGAAGCGATGATGGACATGGAAAAAATTGATGTGGCCAAAATCGAGGCCGCGGTGCGAGGCTGAGCGAAAGAGGACGGCGGGACTTTAGCGGCCGAAGTTACGCGGCTTCAAGCCAGCGGGTCATCAGCCGGAGAAAGTCGACCTGCGAAATGATGCCGACAAGCCTCTGATCGTGATCGACAACCGGAATGGCGCCGTATTTTTCACGGGCCATAATGCCGGTTGCCCGTGAGACAGGATCCTCGGGATAAACGCAGACCGGGTTCGGGGTCATGACGTGTTCAAGGATGAGTTCATCGATTTCTGCCGCGTTAAACTCGTAGCCTTCTTCCGTGTGCTTCGGGGTCAGGTGCCGCAGAAGATTACCTTCCGAAATCAGACCTACCAGTTTGTTCTGACCGTCCACAACGGGAAGATGACGGATTTTGTGGCACCGCAGTAATTCCACGACATGGCTCAATTTGTCAGAGGGTCTCTCATTCATGCCCAGAATGGAACTCGCGACATGAGCTTTCAATACCTTTGTAATCATTACATCTTTGACGAGAATGTTTTTCTGAAAGTGCTCAGGCACCCGGCTATTGTCCGCGCGGGCCGAAACCTCGGCAGCCGGAGAAGATGACGGGGGCTTCTCCGCCGGATCATGATGGGGTGTTTTGTGATGTCTTTTCTGGAGAATTTTTTTAACATTCTCCAGCAGTATGGGAGTCTGAAAAGGTTTTGTCATGAAGCCGTCAATGTTGAGGTCATGAAAGACGTTTTCGTATTCGCTGCGGCCTGTCAGGATGAGGACCGGATAACGGGAGCTGCCGTCTGTTTTTCTCGCGATGCTGTGATAGAAGGAAACGCCGCCCCCTTTGGGCATGACCATATCAAGAATGATGAGATCCGGCTCAACTTTTTCAAGGCACTTGAGGGCTTCATTTCCGTTGGAGGCTGAGGTCACGCAATAGCCTTCGGAGGACAGAATCTCAGTCAGGAGCTCGATGATTTCTTTTTCGTCATCGATGATGAGAATCTTTTCCTTGTTCATACATCCTCCGGCGCCATGCGCCTCTATTCATAGAGTACGTTTCCGGAAGCCCGTATACAAGGGACGGAAGAGAAATGAAGCAATTGTTAGCTTTGATTTCTCAAGGAATCACTGATTTACTCCGAATCTAATGGGATGTAACCTCTTTGATCATAATGACCTTGCGCATAAGGAGGGTATCCCTTTTTAACCCGGGACACCCGCAGTCGCCGTTCCGGGAACAGCCGAGAATGGCGGGGCGGTTTACCAGCACCCTCGCCCGTATACGAAGGTGCCCATGAAGGATGTCATTCCGTGATCAGAGTACAAACCCGTCAGATGACGGGTCATGAGCGAAAGGTCTTTGAGCGCATGCTGGCGGGTTCTGGCCGGCTTTTTGAGTTCAAAACACCCGGGCAGTGGTTTGGGGCCGTCCTGCTGCTGGCGCTATTTGCGGTGATGGGGTTTGCTGCGGGAACTGTGCTGGCTCTTTTGTTTTATCTTCTGGGGAAGATTGCCGCGCCTCTGGCTGTTTTGGGAAGTCCAGCAGCGGTTCGTGTTTTGCAGCCGCTGGGAGCGCTTGCCGGGCTGGCGGGTATTCCGCTCTGGTTTAAATACAGTTCACAGAAGGCTCTCAAGAGGAGAGCTGAAAAGATTTCAAAAGACCTGGCCAAAGGCGCTGTTGAAATTATTCACGTTGAGAGCCGGGCGGCTTTGAAGCATGCGCAGGACAGCGGTGAACCGGCATTTTTTATTGAAACCGAAAAGGGCAAAGCCCTGTTTCTAAACGGTGATTATCTGGCTGGTCCGGTGAGCGCCGGAAAATTTCCCAGCACTGTTTTTGAAATTGTGCGAGGGCCCGAAAGTCAGATTATTCTCGCGCTTCAATGTCTGGGAGAGCCTTTTGAAGCGCAGGCGGCCGACCCTGTTTCAGGGACTCATTCCCTGCCGGGGGATGGTGAGGTGATTGAAAAAACAATCCATCACCGGCCCGGCTCCTGAGGGAACGCTGAAGACCGATAGCCGTCATCGAAGCGGTAAGATTCTTTTACAGTCATCGCAGATTTTTGCCCGCGCGCTTGCGTGTTGCAGTAGAAACGGAATGAAGCGGGCTCAAAGAGCAAAAAAAAAAAGAAGCGGGGGATTAAAATGTTACGGATTATCAGCGCGGCAGCGGCCACAATTGTTCTTGTGAATTGTGCCTATGCTGCCGAGAGTACGTCTGAGCAAGCGGATCTCAAGGTGGAGGGGTTGTTTGCTTCTGCGGATGCGCCGGGAGGATGGTCAGTGATTATGAATGGAAAGGTTGCTTCAGCCGGGCAGACCGTGGATGGTTATGAGATTCTTTCCGTAGACAGTCAGGGCGCCCGGATCAAAGAGCTGCAGACTGGGGTGATTGAATCTGTTCAGCCCGGTGCTGAAAAAGAAAGGACGATACCGGAGCCTCCTTCTCCTGCGCCGAAAGCCGGCGTGGACGGATTTCTTGAAAAAAATTTCCCCGCATTGGTCAATTATAAAGAGCAGTTTGTGTATGGCGGAATTGTAAAGGATCTCAAGAAGGTTCACGTGGAAGCCATGCAATATATCATTGATGAAGCAAAGAGTGTTTCCGTTTCCCAGCTGGTCTCGATTGGGCGGCTGCCGCCTTCCTTCCGTCATTCAACGAGTCATGGGTATCGCCTCACGATTCAGAGTGTTCAGGGAAGAGCCGGAGGCGCTCGAGTGAGTGCTGAGCCTCTCGATAAAAAAGAAACGAAACGGTATTTTCTGATGGATGAGCATGGGTATCTCACCTCGGAAATCGGGCGCCCCGCGACACAGCGCAGCCCCCGCTTCAGCAGCGGTTACAACATTACCGTGACGCCGGGTTAGAAACCTTTGAATCCTGCGGGTTTTGTGCGTCCCGCGCGAACTTGCAAGAGAGTCTGTCCCGCACGGTACAGCCCGATTCGTCCGTTTCAAAAGCACCTCGATTTTTCTCTTTTTTTTCCTGTCAGAGCGCCATTTTTTGTGCTAGTTTCCAGCTCTACCCCCAACAAAGCTGCTTTTACCCAAGGAGACGGTATGGTCCGCTTTTTGACTGTTGTTTTGTTTGCCGCGCTGTGTTTGACCCCAATGGCATTTGCTGAAACGAAGTCCCTCGACAAGAACAAGTTTGTTGCTCCCGGCACGGTTCAGAGCGGCCAGAATTCGGCCGGAAAGGGAAGCGCGGACTATATGCCCGGTCCCGCGAATCCCGCTTTCGGGCCGACGACGACCGGTGAAAAACGGCCCGTGGCCCCCGTCAACGGAGAATGTCCCGAAAATTATTACTGCAATGTGGCCAGCACGCCTGTCTGCCGTCCGTGGGCGGTGTCATATCCTATGTCCGGCGGTGAGCGCTGCAGTAATGTAGTGCGCTATTGCCAGAACTACCGGGATCGAAAAGCTTCCGGCGGAGTGCTGGATGACTCAGATGACGAGAAGTTCGCCCGCTATTGCAGCTGAGAATTTTTTTTTCTGACTTACGGAAATAGTGAGTGAGTTGAAACTGAAAGGAAAGCTGTTATGAAAGTGTTCGCGCTGTGTGTGTTTTTTTCGGCAAGTATGTTTTTACTTCCGCAGCTTCCCGCCGTGTACGGCGCGGACGCGGCGGCGAAAGATCAGAATAAGTATCCGGTAGGAACGGTTTTTGGCAAAGACGGAAAACCGGTTTCAGGACAAGTGCCGTCTCCGGCGCAGGATTTGATCGCTCCCAAGGCGGCTCCGGCTACACCGTTTCCGCGCACGGAACCCGCCAACGCGACGGTGAATCCTCAGCCGGCCGCGCGCGTGGAATTGCCGCGGCAGGTGCTGCCGCATATCGGTCCAAACGGTCACCGCGTTTGTGATCATCCCTATCACTGCAAAACCACGGGCTTTGGTTTTATGGCGTTTACGTGCCAGGCGCCGCCGCCCGGGCTTGCCTGGCGGGATTGCGAAGAGGTTCAGCAGTTTTGCCGGGATGAAACAAACCGGCCGGAGCCCTACGAACCGCAGCTTTACCGTCAGCACTGTTTCGCTTGATTCCACCCTGTTATCGATGGAGAAACTTATGAGGATGTGGACTGTGTTTGCGGTCTGTGCTGTTTGTCTGGCGCCCGCCGCTTTTGCCGCGAATACTTCAGTGGTGGTCAACGGGGCCGTGCTGAGCGAGGAACAGGTTTCGCAGCTTGGTCAGATGCTTGGAGTCGGAATGACGCCGGGGGATTACTGGTATGACAATGTTTCGGGGCTTTGGGGATATACCGGAGGGCCTTATGCCGGGCAGATTTATCCAGGGATGAACCTGGGCGGGCCTCTTCAGGCGAATGCTTCGGGCGGCGCTACGGCGGTTTTCATCAACGGCCGCGCGATTCATCCGCAGGAACTGATGCAGCTTCAGGCTGCCTACGGGCAGGTGAGCCCGGGGCGCTATTGGCTGAACGCGGAGGGCATCGGCGGTTACGAGGGCGGTCCGGCCCAGTTTAACCTGGCCTTGTCCGGCCGGGGCGGCGGAGCAGGCGGGGGAGAGCCGGGCTACAACGTCAACGCTGCCGGCGCCAGCCTTGGCAGCGACGGTAATTGCAGCTACGCGATGCTTCCCGACGGCAGCAGTGTGATGTCTGGCAACTGCTAGGCTCAAAGTTTCTTTTATTTTTTTAAAAACATTTTGATTATTTCATCATACTTTGGTTAGAATCCGGCTGAGTTCTTCCCCCAACTTGTTAACGTGCCCGGGTGAATTCTTTTTGATTCCGGGTGCAAGGTTATAAAGCATTGAAAATGCTTTCCGGCATATCGTTCAAGAAGTTACTTTCCATCGCGCTTTTGACGCCTATGACCTTTTCGGGCTGCATGAAAGTGCCTGTCCGCGCGGAACCTTCTCCCGCTGCGGATCATAATGACTCCAGTCCGGCAAGCCCGATGCCGCAGAATTTCGTCCCCACGGACGAGTATGAAGATTACTCTCTCGAAACAGTGCTTCCGGGCAGTTCCCCCACTTTTGATCCGTTCACCTATGGAAGGACCGGCAGCCCGTTTGGTCCCGGAAAACTTTTTGCTCCCGGCATTCAGGGAACCCGCTGCGGTCCCATGGACCTTCCGATGTCTTCCGCGTTCGCCGATCCAGGTGACACGCAGGCGGTTATCCTCATCGCGGGCAATGGTCTGGAATGCGTCGCGGATATTGATCACGACAAGCCGGGCGCCGCGATTACCTTTGCCGTCATCGCGGGCGTTTTTATCAACGCTCCCTGGCGAATCCTTTCTCTAAGCACCACTTCGGTGACCATTACGAACGGGTCGGTTACGCTGCGGTTTGAATACCGGATCACTTCTTCGACAACTTTCATTACGAAAGTGGAGTATCTGTAGTCATGAAGAGACACGGTGCCGCGCTTGCTTTGCTGGTTTCGGGGCTGCTTTTTCTTCCGCCGGTTTCTCACATTGAAGCGGGCCAGGAATTCCGCGGCTTTAATGCCATTCCTTCGCCGGTGCTTGAAGAGAGGGCTTTTGAAGACCTTGCCGCGGACGGTTATCAGCCGGTTTCAACGGCCCAGAATATTTCCACGCCGATGGTTGAGAAAATTGTGTATGACTTGTTCGAGTCATGGAACTCGCATGAGCTGGGATCAAAACTCTCGCGTGATTTTCCCAACAAAAGCAGAATCACGGATGCTATTCAGACCGGCGTTCCCCGTCATGTGAAGCTGCAGGTTCTTTCGGTTCAGAACCCGCGCATTGTCAAACAGTATGTCCGGCCGCACCCGTCAGGGGACGGTACCTATCAGCTGCTGAGCAAGGTTTCAGTCCGCGTGTATTCGCAGATTGCCGCGAGCACAAGCATTCGTAGAGGCTTTCAGCGGGTTGAGGGCGTGAGTGATTATCTTTTGAATGTGACTCAAAAGGTTAAAGCCGCATGATTAGACGTGCTTTTCTTCTGACCCTGGCTTTGCTTCCTCTGGGCGGCTCGCTTGCCCAGGCGTCGCGAGCGGGCGAGTTTGTGGATTCATCCCTGGATTCCCTGACAGACTGGCATATCGCGGGGCAGAACACGACCCGCTATGACCTTTATGACGAAAATGGCTACAAACCATCTTCTGTTTATCCTTACGACGCGAGCCAGATTTACAATGAAAGCCGTCTGTCATTCGATCGTCAATTCTCTCCCTATGAAACCCTGAATTTTTCTTCCGCGGCTTTATTGAACGGTTCTGATTACCGAAGCACCGAAGAAGGCTGGGTTTTCGAGGATATTCGCGCCAGCTGGCAGAAAGGGGACACCGCTGTTCCTTTCCGCATGGATGCCGGGGATTTCACGGCCAATCTCAGTTACCGCACCATTCAGCAGAACATCAAAGGCACGCAGATTGAGTTTCAGCCCAATTTGAAAATCGGCGGGCTTGATCAGAGGCACTCGTTTATCGGTTTTGCCGGAAGCCAGCAGGCGGATTACCGTGATTTTCAGCTCGACCGGAACACGTTCAGCGGCGCGTCGTGGCTTGTGGATCTGGCCCGCTACGGGGTCTGGGCTGTGCACTTCGTGGATAATTACCGCGAGAAAGATACCAAAAACGGCTACATGAAGGACCGGCATCAGGGTACGCTGGGGCTGACCTTTGAGAAGATGTTCAATATCGCCAATCAGAGGATCGGTATCGAGAGCGAAGTGAACCGTTTTGCGGGCGATTACGATTCTTTTACAGATTCTTCCGGTGTGGAGCGGGGGAAATCTGACATGGGTTACTTTTTTAAATTGAGCGGTGTGAGCGGGGATCTTTTCGATTACGGTTTTCGGTTTGAGGATTATGGCGATCACTTTCGTCCGCACGGCGGTGTGATCAGCTCGAACCGCCGTGCCGTGGCCTTCAAGCTTGGCGGCAACGTGTACCGGGAGCTCCGGCTGGACACGCGCTATGAGTCTTACCGCGACAATGTGGATTCTTTCAATCACTTTGATACCGGCTCCGGCGGCATTTCGCTCGCGGGACCGATCCAGAATTCCTATCTGCGCGATCTGAATATTTATTTTGATGTGTTCCGGGAAAATGTCGACAGCGCGGACCGCACCTATAATGTCCGCACGTGGTCGTACGTCGGGCATATCAATTCCGCGATTTATAAACAGTGGAATGGTCACCTTGGCGGCAATATCCGGAACGCGGATGATGACGCGTACCAATATGTCTCGATTACCCGTGAGTATACCGCGGACATTGGGCATCCTTTTTCCTATAAGGATATTATTGGTGACGCGCGCGGCGGCACCGTGTACCGCCGTAACAGCGGACCCAGTGAAGGATTTCAGGCGGGACCCTTTACCTCTGTTTCGGCTTCTAAGAATAATCACAGCCTTAATTTCACCGGCCAGTATCTTCTCGATGACAGCCGTTCGGAATTCGGCCAGGATGTGTCGTCCTTTAATTTCAGCGGCGGTTACTCCTACACTTTTGGCCCGCACCGTTTCGCTTTTGATTTTGATATGTACAACCGAAAACCCCAGGAATCCTTTGGCGCGACCGAGGACTACCGTCTTGGCTTCAGCTACACCTTCAGCTTTGACAAGCCTGTCGGAACCCATGTCCGTGACTTCTCCTGGAAACAGGGTTACCGAGCTCCGGACTCCGTTGTTGAAAGGATCTGGGCCGACACCGCGCCCCGCGAAATGCTGTTCCTTGAAGGAACGGCTCCCGGAAAAACCCTTTTGGAAGCGCAGGCCTTTCTCGAATCCCAGGGGCTCAAATCGCCTACGGCGCAGGGACAGCTTTTTATTTATGAAGTGCGGGTTTTTCACGATGTTGACTGGCGTCAGCGCCTTGTGCTGGAGCATGACGGTGAGCGTGTTGTGCGCACGGCAATTCTTATGGATCTCGATCCGGGCCGCAATGCGCTTCGCTCGGAAGAAGCGTATGAACGGGTGCGGGGTTTTCTGCTTAAACGTTATGCCAATCCTTCGACGGAAATTCATGAAGGGGACTTTGGTTCAGATTATGCAGGTGAAATCAATTCGGGCCGCCTGGTACGTCTTACCGAATGGACAACGCAGGCTGGAAAACTTCGTTTCGGTATTCCTTACAGCTTTGGAAAGCCCGTCCGCATGGAAGTTCAGTACGCGCCCGAAATGCCTGAGCCTCGCAGCAATCGCTGGGGCTTCGAAACTGTTTAATTTCCCTCTCTGTTCTGTTTACCTCATAAAATAAGGAGATCACGATGAAATTTCCGACTTTGTTTTTTGCTGCCTTGACGATTTTAATGCCTTCTTACGCAATGGCCGCAGACGCGACTTTGAATAAAGATCAGTTCAAGGCGCCCGCTGCGGGTGACACTGTCAAGAAAGGCAGCATGACATCAGGAGCTCCCGTGGGTTCTGTGCCTGTTCCCAAAGACACACCCAGGGAAATCCAGGGTCTGCAGAGCACTGCGCTTCTGAACGCATACCTGGCTGCGCCTGAGCCGATTCCTGCAACCTTGCGCGGAAAAAATGAACGGGGGTATGACGAGTACGTGTGTCCCCGGGGTTATTATTGCCCCGGCGGCAGTGAAACGACTCCTGCGGTCTGCCGGAAGGATCGCTTTCTCTGGGACCACCAGGAGCGCGGAACCTGCGTGCGGGGAGGCGGTTTTCTTTATGGGGGCCGCGACCGCACGGAATCAGCTCCGGTTTAGTTAAGGGCGGGGGAAAGACTCTGTTTTTTTTCACTTTTCAGGCCGGGATCAATACAGAGTGATTAACTTTAAGGCAGCTTTAGAGAATGGATTTTCAAAAAGTTTTTATCGTGGGATCCGGACGGTCGGGTACGACCTGGGCACAGAAGCTCTTTCTGGAGCATCCTCGCGTTGTGGGGCCCGAGGCGGAATCGAAGGTCTATCTGCTGGCAAGTCCTTTTATCCAGGGGCAGCGGACGTTTAATGACCACTGGCAGGAGATTCTAGCCAGGTATGATGCTTACCCCAAAGGCACCCGGCTGCACATGTATATCGGCCGGAACGATCTTGTCACCTTGATTCATTCTCTGCGTTCCCTGAAAATTTCTGACAGGGAGAAGGGCCGGCAGCTTGCGGATGGAATCTTCCGTGGTTACTTTCTGCGTCACGGAGGAGATTCTTCGAAAGTGTTTGTTGAGAAAACCCCAAGACACCTTTTTCATGTCAGGGAAATTCTGGAAATGTATCCGGCCGCGAAAATTATCTGCATGGTGCGGGATGGGCGCGATGTCTGCATTTCTCTGCAACGGGCTTATGAGAAAGGAATCTCCTGGTGTCCCGGGAAACGCCGTGAGCAGATCCTGTTCTGGAAAGAAGCCTCGGAACTCTGGCTGGATTATCTTGCGGACAGCGGGCTTAGCGGCAGTCTTTTAACCGTACGCTATGAAGATCTGAAAGCTTCGCCCGAAAAAGAAATCCGCCGTATGTTTGAGTTTGCGGGGCTTGACGCTCCTGCTGATCGGATCGAAATGATGGTCCGGAAACATGACGTGAGCCTGCTGATCGGCAAAACTCCGAATGTGCATCATGGGGCGGTCGGACAGTGGAAGGAAGATTTTTCCGGGAAAGACCTCGAGCTTTTCAACCGGTTATGCGGTGATCTTCTTAACCGGATGGGGTATTCCTGACAGGTCTGCGGCGACCCAAGGGCCTTATTTAACTGAAGGCTCTGCTCACCCGAGGCGGCATGTTATGAAAGTTCCTTCGTGCGTTGTCATTTATCCTCTTCCCGCAGTTTTTCTCAAAGATCCGTTCCTGAAAGGAGACTTGTGTCAGACCTAGGTCCGCCCATCTGCCGGATTGTCGTCTTGCAATTGCTGCCTTTGGCAGTTAGCCTCCTGTCAGGGCGCGCAATGACGGCGCCGGGAGTCTTATCAACCTTACCCGCAGGGCTGACTGGGGAATCGGAGACAAACAGATGAAAATGCATCTCGCTGGATTTTTTATAGCCTTTTTTTCGATGACGGGCCTCTGCTACGCGCCGCATTACACGACATATGATGGCAAGTATGAACATCCTGGCGGACCGCAGGCCGAGGGTCCCGACGAGCCAGCGACCCGTCCTTCAAATGAGGGGGAGAGGTTCACAGGCCACATGCCCGCGGGAGAACATTTGGACCCGTCTCATTTGCCCCAGGAAAACGCTGAGAGAGCCCCGGGTAATGCCCGCAGGGAAAGGCATTAAAAGGCAGCTGCCGTTTCCGGTTCTCTGATTTCAGGGAAAAGCCTTCTGAAGACGTCTTGATTTATCTCCGTCCAAACCCTGGGAACTGCTGTTCTCAAGCATAAACCCTGATTGCTTTTGTCCTTCCTCAAAATCACTTCCCGCTTTCTTCATTAAAAATAAACGAGATCGGCCGGCAGTTTGCCCTTTACCTGGCGTCATTGGACAGCTACACTTCTATTGTAAGGTATGTAAGTTTTGAATGCTTTGAAAGGAGGCGTTTGCATGACTCTTTTCGATGCTTCGGCTTACCATTTTAGCTGGTACATGGTACCTCCCCTTGCCGCGGCTGTTTTCCTCGCTTTTCTCGCTTTGGTGGTTTTGATTCGTGAAAGATTATCGCCCGTCAGCCTGACGTTCAGTCTGCTGGTGATGAGCGGCGTGATCTGGCTGACTTCCTACGCGGGTATTTTTTCTTCCCGTGAAGAGTCCACGGCCATTCTCTGGATTTACATCGAGAATTGCGGTGTCGTGCTGATCCCGACTTTCCTCCTGCTCTTCTCGCTTGTGGTCGTGCAGAAGCTTTACCGCTACCGCATCCTGATCTGGGTTGGCTACGCGGTTTCGTACTTCTTCCTGGTGATAACGCCCTCTACGGACTGGATGGTTGCTGGCGCGTATCAGTATCCCTGGGGGTACTACACCAAGTACGGCCCGCTGGCGAAATGGTTCTTCGTTTTCTTTGCCGTGATGATGTCTGCGGCGCTTTATGTCTTGTGGGATGAATGCCGTAATGCCCAGTCTTCGATCCGTGAGCGCCGTTTCTGCCAGTTGTTCAGCGCTTGTTTGCTTGTGCAGTTCAGCGCTGTGGATACTCTGGCGGCCTTTGGTTTTCATGTTTATCCGTTCGGATATCTTTTTGTTCTGGTCTTTATTCTGCTGATGGCCCAGGTGATCATGCAGTACCGGCTGACAGACATTACGCCTGCGTTTGCGGCTCCGGAAATCTTATCCACCATGACTGAAGGCCTTCTTGTGCTGGACAAAGAAGGCCTTGTGAGAATCGCAAATCCTGCTTTCTGCCGCATGACGGGAAAGCCCGAAAAAAAGCTTCTGGGCAATCGGGTGTGGAAAGAGACCCCTGAAATTCTGGACAGGGAGAGATTTGATAATTTTCTTCAGGGCAAGGGGGCCCAGGGGTATGAGGTGACGCTGAAGCCCGAAGGAAAAGACGAAGTTGTTTTAAGCTCGTCGATTTCCGCGATTCGTGACACGAAAAATTTTCCGGAAGCCGTCATGCTTGTGCTGCGCGATGTTACGGTGCAGAGGGCCGCCCAGAAAATGCTGGAGCAGTCGCACGCTGAGCTTGAACTGAAGGTGAGCGAAAGAACCCGTGAACTTGAGGCAGCCAATGTGGAACTCAAGAAGCTGGACGAGCGGAAGACAAAATTTCTGGCTCTGGCGTCCCACGAACTCAAAACGCCGCTGGCATCCATTCACGGCTTCCTGGATTTTATGCTGCAGGGGCCGCAGAGCAGTGCTTCACCGCAGCAGCTGGAATGCCTGAAGGCGATGAAGACTTCGAGCGACAGGCTCAGACGGCTTATTTCGGATCTGCTTGATATCTCCAAAATCGAGCTGGGGCATTTGCAGATGAAAAAGACTCTTGAAAATATCGGCGGGATTCTGAAAGAGGAAATCGCGATTCTGAAGGAAGAAATAAACCGCAAGGAGCTTCAGCTTCAAGAGGCCATTCAAGAGAATCTTCCCTCGGTCATCTGTGACCGCGACTGGATCAAGGAAGTTTTTGATAATCTCATTTCGAATGCTGTGAAGTACACGCCTCGAGGCGGCTCCATCCGTGTTTGCGCGTCCGCGTCGAAGGGCGGAATTCTTGTGACGGTTGAAGACTCGGGAATCGGGATCAAACCGGAAGATTATCAGAGAATTTTTGAGCCTTTCGAGCGTCTGCGCCAAAGCGGACTGGAAGGTGAAACCAGCACGGGGCTCGGGCTTTCACTCGTGAAACAAATCACGGAAGCCCACGGCGGTACAGTTTCGGTCACGAGTAGAGAAGGAAAAGGTTCGTGCTTTTCGGTGATGTTTCCCTGCGGATCACCGGACATAAAAAAATCTTAAGGAGGCCGTTATGGCAACGATACTGATTGTGGATGATGATCCGGAAATTCTGCAGCTTTTGAAGTTAACGCTGGAAACGTCAGGGTATCATGTGCTGACGGCGAAAACCGGGGAAGATTTTCAAACGCAGGCTTTGCGGAATCATCCGGATTTAATTATTCTCGATATCATGCTGGGCGAAGAGTATGGGCCTGATCTCTACGACAAACTTCTTGTTTCAGGGCTGAGTGCAAATGTTCCCGTGATTTTTCTTTCCGCGCTGGCCGAAGACCGGCCTTTGGAGGAGCCTCGCCCCGGACACAAGTACGCACTTCTGGGAAAGCCTTTTGAAATTTCCCAGCTGCTTCAGGAGATTCAGGTTCTTCTGTCAGCGGCGAAGCCTGAATAGTCCCGGCCAGACTACCCGGTGACCGCGGCCGGGGATAGAGCGCCGATGCAAACGGCCTGAGATACAACTGAAGCAGTACGGAGCGCTGGACGTTAATGGAACGGTTCTGATTCAACGGTATTCCTGGCCGGGTCTGGCTTCGCCCAGCCTGCGTGCGCACAATAGCGCAGGCCTGTTGTTTTTTCTCTTCTTATGGCGCATTCTTTTAAAATATCAGGCAGTATTTTTCAATGACCACGATCAACGGAGGCAAGATGAAAAAGCGGATGGCTTTATTCTTTGTATTGATGCTGGCAGGAACAGGTGCTGCTCAGGCGGATGAGACGGCTGTTCTGGCCGCCACGGATAAATTTTACGCGGCATTGAATGCCCTTTTTACCGGAGATTCCGAACCGATGAAACAGGTTTGGTCCCATTCGGATGATGTGACTTACATGGGGCCCGCCGGAGGACTTCAAAAAGGGTGGCCGGCGGTTCTTGCCATCTGGGAGGAAACAGCGGCGATGAAGCTAGGCGGTAAAGTGGTGCCTGAAAGTATGCTGGTTACGGCGGGGCAGGATATCGGGATCACCCACAACTATGAGGTGGGAGAGAATTTTGACAAGGATGGAAATCTCCAGAAGGTTTCTATCCGCGCGACGAATATATTCCGCCAAGAAGCGGGTGAATGGAAAATGGTCGGGCATCACACGGATTTATTGCCTTACCTTGAGGAGCAAAGCGCGCCCCTCTAGGCCTTTTTTCAAGCTGATGTGCTCTAAAGCCGGAATCCTTGACAGGGTTCCGGCTTTTTTTTCAAAAAACGCCATAGCGAAGCGCTTTTCGCCTTCCTCTTAAACTCTCTACGGTTTCCGGAAAAAGGATGCTTTGATATTTCAAAAAGGGCGGCTGGGCGCCAATAAGTTGTTTCTCCCGCGGTGTTTCCGGACGGTTGTCCCGCCCTGAGGATACGAAGCGGTTTAAGGCTGGACCGGCGCTCCTTTTCCGTTTTTCCGGTTCATTGATTAAAGAGCCGGCAGCGGTTATATTTTTCTGAAGAAAGGGTGAGTATGGATTCTTCAATGGAAGCATTGGCAATGCTTGCGGGGGCTGGCGCATCCTGGATTTCTCTTTTTCCTTTTTACGCGATGTTCCGCTGCGCGGTCTCATCCCTCAATGTTTTCGCGAAAGCCGGTTATATTCTGCTGATGATTCTTTTCTGGCCGTGGGGTTTTCTCGTTTACGCTTTCACTCTTGGCCGGGAGAAAATCCTTCAGTTCGGCGCAACGATTATTTCAATTATGATTATTGTTTCTTTTGTTTATGCGGGGATGTGGAACCGCCGGGTGAAAGAGGGGGAAGATCCCAAGAAGGATGTCTGGGGCGTTGTGGCTTATGCCACGACATTGAACACGATCAGTTCGCTGACCCGCCCCGTATACTATTACAAGATTCTGACAGGAGAAGTTAAAAGTCCGGAGATCCGAATGCCCGCTTTTGGCGGCTTGAGTTATCAGAGTGTGGCCAGTTTTGGACCTCCCGATGAATCCGGTTCAGATGATTACGATTCAGTCGTAAATTATTTTGATGAAATCTCCCCAAAGAGCAAGAGCCCGGGAGGTGTCGGGCTTAACAGTGTCAAGCTGGGACCTGTAACCCAGGAGCAGAGACGTAAGCTTCCCAAGAAACTTGAAGTTGAGTTTGAAGGCGGCGCCCGGTTTCCCGTAGAGATGGGGTCCGGTGAGCGGGATGCGCTCATGATTAAAGCCGCGAGGGAAGGTAATCTGGACACGGTCCGGGAACTGGTTCGTCTCGGTGCCGGAGCTTCGGCCCTTTCGGACTCAGGTTACACGCCGTTGATGGAGGCCGTTCAGTATGGTTACGAGGACATCGCACGTTTCCTGATTGAAAACGGAGCGGATATCCGTTACCAGGCAGAAGACGGGGAGACAGCTCTGACTCTTGCCCAGAAAAACTTCCGTCAGGAAACCGAAGCCCTTCTTGCCGAGAAACTGTAAATTCAGGAGGAAACAAGATAATGGTTCACTTTTTTGATTTCCGGGGCAATCCCGCGGCCTATTGCGATGACGGTGTTCATATCTATTATTTCTCCGGTACGCCCGCGGGTTATATTGAAGGGGACAGTGTCTTTGATTATAACGGCCGTCATTTGGGTTGGTATGAAAACGGCTGGGTTGTGGGCGATGAAGGGAAATCGGTTTATTTTACAGAGGCTGCCCAGGGCGGTCTTCCGAGGCCACTGAAGAGGATGCCCCCTTTGAAAAACATGAAGTTTGCCGTGCCGATGAAAAAAATGAGAATGATGAAACCTCTGAAACCCATGCGCTCGGCCGCGTGGGCCGAAATGTCGGGTAAAGATTTTTTCTCAGCGTAGAATCTTGCTAGGGCGCGAGCCTCCTTCCTTGCCTATTCTCCCTATGTGCTATGCTTTGGGCATGATTCAACGATGAGTCTTTCCGCCGGTTAAATGAAAGGGAATGTCATGAGTCTGAGAAATGTGAAACGGGTCTTTTTTTTAACACTGGGTTTGGTTTTGACAGGAAATGCCGCGCCCCCGCTTTTCGCCCAGTTTTCGTCAAACGAATGCAGTACCACTTCAGAATGCTCCTCCAGGTGCAGTGAGGCGGCCCGAATGCTTGCGGGCGCTGTGGGTGCCGGGGTGGCGAACAGCTGCGAGTCTTCCTGCATCGCGGATTCGGCTGGGCTTGCCGTTGGAAAAACGGGAGACGCCAGCGCCTGGATGTCGCAATGCATTTCCGGAGCAGGGAGCAGCGGCGCGGCTGTTGAGGAGAATTATTACTCGGATGAGACCTATGTAGCGGATACAGGGCGGATCAACAACAGAGGCATCGACCGGAAAGGTCTTGCGGCTGCAGGGTCGCAAGGTACCGCGGCGGGTGAAGGCCGGTTTTCAAGAGGCGGGGAAGAGCGTTCTTCAGGTGCCCGCGCTTCAGGCGGTGCCCGGCGTCGCGGTTAATCCGCGGCCGGACCCCGGGAACTGGAATTTTTAAATTGTGATGAGGTCTTCAACCTGTTTGTTGCGGCTCTCTGCTTTGTCCTGAAACCCCTTAATGTCCTTCTTCAGCTTTTCCATCTGCTCAAGCTTATCCACTTGAGTGATGGTTTTAAGGAAACTTGTCCCCGACTTGTCCATGGATTCAGCTGACGACATTCCTTTTTTGCGTGAAATCAGAGGATGGATTTTGTTTTCCCTGCGAAGCGTTTCCATGTACTGAGCGAAAAAGTTCCCGCCGACAGTCCGGGTGGTCTTAATCTGGCTTTTAGGAAAACTTGTGACTGCCCCCTCAACGTTGACTCTCAGAAAACTTTCGCTCTCTTCTATGATTTCTCCCTTGAAGAGTGTGCCGTTGGTGAATTCGATTTCAACCATCGATGAGGCCTGCTTTGACGGAAGGTAATAGGAAATGTTTTTTGTGTTGATCTGATAACCGTTAAAAGTCAGTCCAAAATAGGCCAGAGCCAGAACCGCGACGAGAGCGAAAATGATTTTAAACATGAATTCTCCAGGGATTGAAGCAGGTTGTTTTAAATGTCAGGGATGCGCCGCCGGCCCTTCCTGAAGGGTCTGACTTGAAAGACGGGTATTCTGACTCGGATCAGCTTTCATTTTCGTCTGTTTTAAGGGACAGGTTTAAATCTTTTTCGAGCGTGAAGCCCCTCGCTGCCGGAGTGAAGTGTCCTGGCGGCGAGAGAGGCCCGATATTAAGGGATGGACTTGCAAAATTATGAGGTTTAAAATCAGTCCAACATAATCAGGGAGGCCAGAATGAAAAAGTACAGCTTGTTGATCGTGACTGCTTTGTTTGTGTTTGCTGCCGCGATACCTGCGTACGCGAGTCTTGCTGAGTCTGTCAAGACCACGACGGAGGGTGCTGTTGAATTTCCTCTCGGAATTGTGAAACTTGTCGGCGGTATTATCTGGACGGTCGGAGAAGTGATTGCCCTGCCGTTTACAGCCATTTTCTAAACCTTCATTCGCGGACGGCGACGGGGCGCCTCGGCACGGTTTTTCGGCTGCTGCGCCCGCCGCGCCGTCACCGGGGTGAGTGAAAAGCCCCCTCTAAAGCATGGAGAAGATATGAAAGATCTTGGGAAGACATCTCTAGGAATTGATGCGAACATCGCGGGTCTTTTAAGTTATTTAGGCGGCTTTATTACGGGAATTATTATTTTTGTACTTGAAAAAAAGAACCGTTTTGTGAGATTTCACGCGCTGCAGTCGATTATGACGTTCGGCGCGATCGCGGTTTTTCAGATGGCCGCGGGTTTTCTTCCCTTTCTTTCTTTTGTCCTGCCGCTTCTCAATTTTGCCGGGTTTATCCTGTGGGTTGTTTTGATGGTGAAGGCTTATCAGGGTGAAATGTTCAAACTCCCCGTCGCGGGAGATGCCGCTGAGAAACAGCTGAATTCCGGATTTGAGGGAAATACACCCGAAGATAAAAATGCCTGAGCCGGGCCGCTGAACCGTGATTTTCTTCTCAGCTGACTTTCTTTTGCCGGGCGGAAGAAAGTCAGCCGACTTTGAGGTGCCGCGCATAAGTTGCCCTGACCCCCACAACTGCCCGCCGAGTGTATGAAAAAACGAAACGCAGCGTCGGGTTTATTGTTTCTGGCGCTTTTGGTTTTGCCGGTGGCCGTGGAACTTGCGCTCCGGCTGTTTGATCCGATCATCGGTCTATCCTATTACTCCGAAGCGGCCCGGTATTTTTCCTCCATGCAGTCTCATGATCGCTATGCCTATATTCACCCGCCGCATGACAAAAGCAGTTTTCAGAATGCCGATGTTATGACAAATGCTCACGGCCTGCGTGGTCCGGAGTTTGAAAAGGCCAAGCCGCCCGGAAAATTCAGAATATTGATTCTGGGGGATTCTGTTGTCTTCGGCTGGGGGGTGCGCCAGGAAGATATTTTTGCCTATCAGCTGCAGCGTTTATTAAATCAGAGGCTGCCGGCGCTGAACGCTGAAGTTATCCCCGCTGGCGCGGGATCCTGGAACACTCGAACCGAGTATGAGTATTTCAAAAGCGAGGGGATTGAATTCCAGCCGGATGTTCTGGTTCTGCTTGTGACCAGCAATGATATGGAGCTCAAGAGGTTAAACGGAGAAGGCGTTCAAAAGCAATTCTTCGGCGGTCCGGGCCGGCTGGAGTTACAGGGAACGGACAGAGAAAACAGGGAGTCTTTCTGGCGGGCGGGAGTTAAACGGTTTTACCTGCTCAAAGCGATCGCGCATTATTCGAAGATCAATCGGCTTCAGAAGGCCCGAAGCTCAAATGCGCCTCTTGAAAGCCTTCCGGAGTGGGAGGACGCGCGCCTGGCGCTTGACGGCATCGTCAGGCTTTGCCGAGAGAATTCAACAGAGCTTGTTCCGTATCTTTTCGGGACGGCGTCCGGAGCGCGTAATGACCGCGTGCTGAGGCTCTATCAGAATTATTTTCAGGCTCTTGGTGTCCGGCCCCGCACGCTGCCGGACAGGATGTTTGATAAAGTCCGGGAATATACCAACTCGCTGGTGGATAGCCATCCCAATGCCAAAGGGCATGCGCTGATTGCCCGCGAAATGGCTCAGGATCTTGAGGTTGTGCTCAGAGACCTGTGATGTAAGTGTTCAGGTAGTCGATGTTTTCTTTCTGGGCTGTGATGAGGGCGTTGACGACATCTCCGATGGAGATGATGCCCGAGAGAACACCGTCTTCCACGACGGGAAGATGGCGGATTTTTTTTGTGGTCATGAGCGACATGCACCGTTCAATATTTTCTTTCGGGCTGACGCACTGGACCTCTCGGGTCATAAGATCCTGGACCTTGTGATCATCGATGCAGAAGGCGGGATCCGCGGCTTTCCGGGTAAAATCGCGTTCCGAGAAAATGCCTTCGATCATGCCCTTATTTACAACGGGAAGGGCACCCACATTTTTTTTCATCATGATGCCAAGCGCTTCACGGACGGAATCTCCCGGCGAAAGCGACCAGACTTCAGTGCCTTTGTTTTTGAGCAGGTCAGCAACGGTGATGGAAGGCGTCATGATTTCCTCCTGGTTATCAGAATCGTTTTCTTTTGAAACCGGCAGGCAGAAAAAAGGCGAGTCCTTAAGGACCCGCCGTTAATCAGAAAAACCGCTTTTTCAGAGTGAGTGGGAAGCACACATCTAGTATAAGTCTGTCCTGCCCAAAGCACGAGTTTTTTTTACCAGCCAGCGGTCAGGAAAGCTCTTTTGAAAGCATTTTTATGTTTTGGGGGAATGTTTTAAGGCTGTCAGTCCGATGGCTATGGCTCGTTTTCCACCCCGCGTGAAGTCCGGGGCTGGAGAAGTTCTTCGATCCCGCGAATGACCGCGACGGCGTTTTTTCTGCTCCAGAACGCGCCGACAAGAGCGCTGTTTCTTTCCACTATTTTCTCCTGAAGAGGCTCAAGTGTTTCCTTTGACGGCGACAGCAGTTCATCCGTGCTGAAGACCGTGACCCCCATTTTTAAATACCATTCATAGACCGGATTCTCGGGACGAAGAAACACTTTTGCTCCTTTGTAGAGCGCTGTGCTGATGGTGCCCAGTCCCTGCTGACGGCGGTGGTTCATGATCACGATTCCGCAGCGGCTCAGATATTCGTGATACTTTTCCAGCGGCATCCAGGTTCGAAGCGGTTTGAAACGATCGCCGAAAAGGGCGGCGCCGAAACGGCTGATGCTGTCGCCGTAAAATTTAACTTTATCAGGATCACCATAGTTGAGAGGCGCGATGATGCTGCTGTTTTCCGGCAGCAGCGGTTTGAGCATTTTCAAAGCTTCGATGTGATTGTTGGCCGGTGTGGGTGAGTTTCCAAGAAGGATATCCCTGCCGGACATTCGGGCAGGCCCTTTGGCCAGAACATCTTCTGTTGTGTAGTAAAGGATCGGGCGGTACTCCGCCTTGAGACCGGGCAGCGCTCTTTGAAGCATGGTAATTTCTGTGGGCAAAACGCTGAATAGATTAATTCTGCCCGCGACGCTTTCGAGGGTTTCACCTTTTACGGGCTGCGGCGGCGGCATTTCATGGAAAAGCGAAAGAAGCCGCTGTTTGATTGATTTTGCCAAAGAGGCGGGACGGAATCTGTTTTTGAAACGGCGGTGTGCCTGTGCTTTTTCAGCCAGCTGAACGGTGTCCGGAAGGAACAAGCCGCCGAATTCAGAGGTCATCAGGCTGTAGTAATCATACCCCCACCCGCACCACACGACAAAGATTCCGGGATCCGCGTGCTTGATGCCGGCAGCGAACGGCGGCAGCATGCTGTGCGCGACAAGCACGTCAAAATCCGCGGACTCTTCGCGGAGCTTGTCGGAGCAGAAATACTCTGCTGTCACTTTTACGATGCCGGGGGATTCCCTGAGGTTCGCGCACGGGTAGAGTTTTGTGGGAAGAATCCGGAATTCGTTTGCGCCGGGAAAGGCTTCTTCGTAGAGTTCGCGGGCAAGAGGAAGGAATTTCTCATCCCATACAGCGAAATGCAGGATCTTCACGGTTTGGGTGCTTCGCGGAGACTTTGCTCAAACTTCTTTTCGAGCTCAAGAAGGTCTTTTTTTCGCTCTTTCACGCGTTTGGCGGGGATGCCGAAGTAGATGCTCCAGGGTTCGGTGCTTTTGGTCAGAAGGCTCATCGCGCCCGTCACGCTTCCTTCTTCCATCCGCACGCCTGGAAATACCACGGAGTTGGCTCCGCAGCCGCCGTGGCGGCCGATGTAGACCGCTTCTTTTCGTTCGAGTTTAAAATCATCCGGAATCGTCGGGTTTGTCATGGTCCTGCCGGTGTAATCGTCGGATTGGGTAAAGACCTGGCAGCCGTAGGACAGGCCGGAGAAATCGTCGAAAGTGATCCCTTTTTCTCCGCCCGCGACTAGGCACAGCGGAGCGATGTGAACGTGGCGCCGAAAAATGATTTTCCCGGAAACTACGCAGAAGTCATCAATGCGGACGTCATCGCCGACTTCCATTTGATCCGCGTTATAGATGCTGGCCTTTTCGCTGATCTTAACGTTCTTACCCAGGCTTTTGAATCCGAGAGCTTCGAGCTGCGCTTGTGACAGGTAGGCCATGAAAAAACTCCTTATCCGGGTGAACATTTGAAGACTAAAAAAAGCAATGCTCTGTCAGATGAAGCCTCAAGGGACGCCTTTTTGACCGGCATTCGGGGATGAGCCTCACGACGAGGAATTATACGCTTTCAAAGTCAGAGCTCCATATAAATTCGAAAGGGACACGCTTCTCGAGCTAAAAAGAGAAGTCCGGTTTGGCAGGGGTTTTAAATCCATGACCGGAAGGGCTTGGCTGAGGAAAGCAGAGTCCTGTATTCATTTTTACAGTTTTTGGCTACAATACCTTTTATCAACAGAAGCGTGCCTTGCTTTTGACTTTTGAATCGAACTTCATGAATCTTCGGATTCACAACCGTCGTGTGAGTGCGGTATTCTTTTTAAAAAAGGAATTCCATGCAGGAAAATAAGGAACAGCAGAAAGTCCTCTGGTTTTTCATCGGCATATCCCTTGCTTTGACCCTTCCCTATATTTTTATTTACTGGCATCTGGGCGCTCGGATTGCCAGCGCTGCGATTCTGGGAACCATTCCGTTTATGGCCTTCGCCATTGTGGTGTGGCGTGTTTCCCGTTCCGCTGCTTTCGCGGGCAACTGGGTTGTCGCCGCGGGGTTCGGACTTTTTCTGACAAGCGCCTGCTTTACCGGCGGGATTGAAGCGCCCGCTCTCACCTGGAGTATCTCGATCCCGATTGTGGCTACGCTGCTCTGCGGATGGCGATCCGGGGTATTCTGGCTTGTTCTTGTTATTTTGAAGATCAGCGGGTTCTACTGGGCGGAGCGGGCAGGGCATCAGTTCATTCAGCAATATCCTGATCAGCAGAGCCTCAAAACAGCCTACTATGTGACGATTGTAGGGATTACTTTTTTCGCTTTTTCTCTGGCCATGGTTTCGGAATACTTTAAAAAACAATACCTGCTCAGGATCCAGGAAAGTAACCGTCTGTTGCAGGAGGCTCTGGACAATATCAAAACGCTCAAGGGGCTTCTGCCGATGTGCGCGTGGTGCAAAAAAATACGGGATGACAAGGGGTATTGGGCCCAGCTTGAAACCTATCTGACCGGCCATACAGAAGCCAGGGTCAGTCACGGTATGTGTCCGGATTGTCTCGCCCGAGAGATGAATAAAGTAAATAAACCGCAAGAGTAAGAACGGTTCTTTCGCCAGTTTTCATTGTTGAATCAGGAGCTTTATGCTGCAGCGCTGCGAGTGGCCGGGAGATGATCCCGCGATGATCCGGTACCACGATGAGGAATGGGGTAAGCCCGTTTATGATGACAGAACGCACTTCGAGTTCCTTTTATTGGAGAGCGCCCAGGCCGGACTGAGCTGGAGGACTGTTTTTAATAAGCGCGCGAATTACAGAAAAGCTTTCGCGCGCTTTAACGCGGCGAAAGTCGCGAAGTTCCGTGCTGCTGAAGAAAGAACGCTTCTCAAGAATCCGGGCATTGTCCGCAACCGTCTCAAAATCAAAGCCGCGATTCACAACGCGAAGTGTTTTCTTGAAATCCAGAAAGAGTTTGGATCTTTTTCAAATTACATCTGGCGGTTTGTTTCCGGTAAACCGAAAATAAACCGCTGGAAATCCCTGAAGCAGCTTCCTGCTTTTACTCCCGAATCAGACGCGCTCAGTAAAGATCTGAAGAAGCGGGGCTTCAAGTTTGTCGGGTCAACCGTGATGTACGCGCATATGCAGGCAACCGGACTTGTCAACGATCACCGAATCGGCTGTTTTCGGCACCCTTCCCAGAAAAGGAAGACTGCAGGCTGAACGGTGTTATGTATTTGAAGCCGCCGCCTGCTTCCTCAGACTCTCTCCCTGAGCGGGATAGACGGATTCCGCTCCCGGTAAAATGATCCTGCCAGCGACCTTTTCAGGAGGCTTCGATGAATGAAGTGATGGCCAGTGAAGAGCCGCGGCGTCCAACTCGCCGGGCGGTTTTTGCCGCAGTTTTGTCGGTGGTTCCGGGCGCGGGGCATGTTTATCTGGGGAAGCGGTTGAAAGGCGCGGTTCTTCTGGTGATCAGCCTGGGTATTATCAGCTCTGTTTTTCTCACCAGGTCCGTTGTTCTTCTTCTGCTGCTTGTCTTTCCTTATCTTGTGATCATGATTCCCGCGGTCATTGACGCGTACTTCCTTGCCCTCGGCGGCGTGAGCCGTTTCAGCGACTCGCGAGTTTATATCGTTGTTCTGCTTCTAACCCAGGGATTATGGGGGCTGCCGGTTTTATGGCACAGCCGCGTGTTCTCAAAGCGGGAGAAAGCCGTCTGGACGGGCATTGTTCTTCTGCTGACAGCCGTATTTTTCCGGCTGATTTTTCTTTATGGGAAAGCGGCCTTTGATTTCGCGGAGAGCTGGCTGGGAATTTGAAGCTAGGTATGCGAGAGTCCGTCGGAAAGCTCATTGCTGTCATGGATCGAGCGGGGAAAATATTTTTTAACCTGGGCGCCGATCTTGTTCAAAGCGCCGGTAATGCCGTCTGAAAAGTGATCCTGCCGGAACCTGATTCCCATTTCTCGCGTGATTTCTTCCCAGAATTCCGAAGGAACCCGGCTGTGAATGGCCTCATCACCGAGGACCGCGAAACGGCGTGTTTCGGGACACAGGAAAATCAGGATTCCGTTTCTTTCTTTAGTCTGCGTCATGCCGATGCGTTCAAAAGCTTCCCGGGCCTGTTCCAGAATATCGCGGTTTTTCTGCCTGCGTTCGAGGTGAACGCGGAACTCGGCCGAAGTTTCTTTTTCAACCGCTTCAATGGCGCTTTTAATTTTAGCCTTCTCTTTGCTGGAAAAAAAGAAAGCGGGATCAACGGGTCTCATCAAGGGATTCATCTTCATCACCAGCCTCCACTCGCGCCGCCGCCGCCAAAGCGGCCGCCGCCTCCGGAATAGCCGCCGCTTCCGCTGCTCCATCCGCCGCTTCGCCCTGAGTATCCGCCGCGGCTTGTCAAAAAGGCGCGGAGCAGAAGCCAGAGAATCGAGAACAAAAAGAACCATTCCCAAAAGCCGTAGCGTTCCGCGTAGGTGCGGTGGCTTGAGCGGTAAAAAAGATAGCGCGAAAAATCCACGCCGGCGGCAAGCAAAAACAGGAAAGCGAGACCTTGAAGGAGGCCGTCATCCTGGGACGTTTGAGCTGTTTTTTCCACCGCGGTGTATTCTCCCTTTACGGCTTCGAGAATGGCAGCCGCGCCCAGCTCAACGCCCTGATCAAAATTTCCGGCACGAAAGTGCGGAGCCACAACGTCGCGGATGATAGACGCGGACACGGCATCTGTTAACGCGCCTTCCAGCCCGTAGCCGACTTCAATGCGGATTCTTCTGTCATCGCGGAAAATGAGAAAGAGAATGCCGTTGTCGCGCATTTTCTGCCCCGGCTTCCAGGCTTCGGCAAGACGGATCGAAAAATCCTCAAGAGATTCTCCTTCGAGACCCGGAAAGATGGCGACAAGCACCTGGCTGGAAGTTTTTTCTTCAAAGAGCCGCAGTGTGTTTTCCAGGCGGGTACGGACGGCGGGGGAGAACAGTGACGCTGAATCCGTGACATAGCCGTCCGGCTTTGCGGGGATTTTAAGCGCCGCGAAAGCTGAGGGTAAAAAGCAGGCGAGAAGAAGGATCGCGCCAGCCTTTAAAAATTTCATCCGTTAGAATGAAACGCTGGGGGCTTTGGCTGCCGCAGCATCGGCCTGAAAGTAGGCTTTTTCCTTGAAGCCCATCAAGTTAGCGACAAAGGCTGTCGGAAAAGTCCTTCGCAGTGTGTTGAAGTTCTGCGCGGATTCGTTGAATCTCATGCGTTCGACGGTGATCCTGTTTTCCGTTCCTTCAAGCTGGCTTTGCAGAGCCAGAAAGTTCGCGTTGGCCTTCAGGTCAGGATATTGTTCAGAAACGACCAGGAGCCGGCTGAGGGCGGAAGAAAGCGCGCCCTGGGAGGCCTGGAATTTTTCAAGTGCCGCAGGATCATTGACAACATCCGAGGTGATTTTCATCTGGGAAATGCTGGCGCGAGCTTCGACCACGCGCGAAAGCGTTTCTTTTTCATGAGCGGCGGAACCCTTCACAGTCTCAACCAGGTTGGGCACAAGATCCAGGCGGCGCTGGTACACGTTTTCCACCTGGGCCCAGGCGCTTTTGACACCTTCTTCAGCCGTGACCAGACGGTTGTAGGTTCCCCCAAAGCTGGAGGCCGCGATAAAGACAAGAGCGATTAAAATACCGAACGGGATCAGCAGTTTTTTCATGGGTGACTCCTTTTGTATGAATGCGTGAACCTCTTTTATATGCCTGGCGGGCGGTAAATTCCAGTAGAAAATTTTGAGCCGGGACACCGCTCTGGACGGGGGCCCCAAACAGGCCTATGATATTGACTGAGGTTAAATCCCAAAGGGCCGGCAGAGCCCCCCAAAAGGTTGAGTATGCATTCGGTCATTACGGAAGAAAGTATCAAAACTCTGGTCAACACGTTCTACGACAAAGTCCGGGCGGATCAACAGCTGGGTCCTGTGTTTGACCAGGCGATCGCTGAGGGTACCTGGCCGGAACATCTTGAGACGATGTGTGATTTCTGGTCTTCGGTGATGCTGAAGACAGGCCGTTATCACGGAAATCCCGCAGTGAAGCATTTGAACATTCCGGCTTTTGACGCGTCTCTTTTTGACCGGTGGCTTGAGCTTTTCTCTGAAACGGCCGGAGAGGTTTTTCCCGAAGGGGAAGCTGCCGCTGAGTTTGAAGGCGCCAGCCGCAACATTGCCCGAAGTCTGAAGTTTATGCTTTACGGCAAAGCCTGACGGAGTTGGGGCAAGGATCTGTTTTTAACTCAAAGGAGTCACTGTTATGGATAGCACACATTTTCATCTTGCCGCGAACCATGTCCCCATTATTTTTATCGCCGTAGGCATCTGCATTTTGGCAGCAGGGATGCTGATGCGAAAGGAAGATCTCAAAAAAACAGCGCTTGTCATTTTTTTTGCTGCCGGGCTGGTAACGATTCCCGTGTATTTGACAGGTGAAGGCACTGAAGAACGCGTGGAGCACTTGCCCGGTGTCTCCGAAAGTATTATAGAGACACATGAAGATGCCGCGAAACCCGCGATGATTGCCGCGCTGATTCTGGGCGGGCTTGCTGTGGCGGGACTTGTGTCCGCTCGATGGCCGAAAGCTTACAAGGGAGTCATCGTCTGTGTTTTGGGGATGTCGCTGGTAACCGAAGTTCTGATGTTCCGCGCCGCCGCGCTTGGCGGGCAAATTCGTCACACCGAAATCCGGCCATCCGGCGAGGCTTGAAATGGAAAAGACTCGATTGAAAATGAAAGCACCGGGAGTTAATAAATGACAGAGAGGGTTTTATGATTCTTGCAGCCAAGCTTTTAGGTGTTCTGATGTCGGTTCTGGGGCTTGTGATTTTTGCGTCACCCAAATGCGCGGACAGGATCTTTTCTTTTTTTAAAGAAGGCAGCCGGCTCTACATTGCCGGAGGCGTGAGGCTTTGCGCGGGGGTTTTACTTCTTGGCGCAGCTTCCCAGAGTCTTGTCCCCTTGGCCGCAATCGCTCTTGGGCTTTTGTTTCTCGTGAGCGCTGCTGTTATTTTCGTTTCAGGATTGGACAAAATGAAGATGCTGCTTGCTCACTATGCCGAGATGCCGCCTCTTATGATCCGGCTGATGGGTCTGGTCGCGGCTTCTTTTGGCCTTTTGACGTTTTCGATTTTTTAACCAGAGCCCGTGAAAAGAGAGGTGAAAATGCCTTATGTGAATATCAAGCTGACGCGTGACGGGATTACTCGCGAGCAGAAGCAGCAGATTGTCCGGGAAGTCACGGAAACCCTGCAGAGAGTTCTCGGCAAGAAGCCTGAGCACACGCACATTGTGATTGATGAGGTCGATCCCGATAATTGGGGCTTCGCGGGCATGCTGACGACGGACTACCGCAGACAAAGCAGATAAAAGATCTCTTTCTCCCCGCATGACGCATACCCCGCGTGACGCATGAAAATAATCCTGTCCCAGAGGGAACTTTCCGCTGTCGGCGCCTGTCTAATGATCAGAACAGGCCGGAAGGGAATTCCGTTCTGCCGGAGCTGACGGATACCCGCAGATTTGTTCGGAGGTTCTCAGTTTTTGTCCAAATTTCAGGAAGTTGATGAGAAGGTTCTCAAGAAGGCAGCTTCGGGAGATCTCGACGCGTTCGAGTGTGTCTACCGTTCGTTCTCGGACTTTGTCTACAGGGTTGCTTACCGCATTGTTCAAAACCGGCCGGACGCTGATGACGTGACGCAGGATGTTTTTGTGAAGCTTTACGATCATTTGAAGGATTTCAAGTCCCGCGCATTGCTGTCTACGTGGATTTACCGGATTACAGTGAATACGGCTCTGAACACTGCTGAAAAAAACAACCGTGAGCGCGCGCGCCGGGAAGAGGATGAGCGGGCTGTGGAGCGGCAGAGCGTTCCTGCCGAGGCGCCTTTGAAGCTTGGGCGTGATGACGCTGAAACCGAGCTTGGCAAGATTCTTCAAAAAATTTCCCCGGAACAGAGAGCCTGTCTGGTTCTTCGTGAACTGGAAGGCCTTGATTACCGCGCAATCGCGGAAGTACTGAACATCAAGATGAATACAGTCCGAACAAGATTGAAGCGGGCCAGAGAAGCCCTGGCGGAACTGAGCCGGAAAGGTGCGGTGACTCGTGAACTGTAAAAAATTTCAGAGTGTGATTGCTTTGAATCTGGTGGATGGTCTGCCGGACAGCGAGGCGAGTGAGACGGAGAAGCACCTGGAGTCCTGTCCCGTGTGCCGCCAGTACTATGAGGCGCTGAAGGAGCAAAGTCTCGCGGTTTTCCAGAACGCGTCGCCGGGAGGACCTTCCCCGGAAACCTGGAGCAGGATCAAACACCGCATTTTTGAGAAACAGATTGCCTGCCAGGAAGCCCAAAAGAAAAGATTTACATGGCGTTCTTTGCCCCGCTGGGCTCTTGCGCTGCCGGTTCTTGCAGTGGTGTTTACCTTTCAGGGGAAAGGAATCGAGCCGGGATTCAAGGCATTGCCTGAGACGGAGTATTACCTGATCGGTGAAGTCGGTCTTTCGGGAGACAGCGTTGAGGCGGAGGAACTTTTGAATTTTGGATCGGCCGCAGAAGATTTTTTAATTTAGCGGGAACTTTTTCGCGCTGCATCCCGTCTAACAAGTGAAAAGAGGATTTATTTTATGAAAATACTTACAAAGATCTCCGGGGGGAGATGCGCGGCTGGCGGGCTGTTTCTGGCACTGATACTGGCGACGGTATCGGCTGCTTCAGCAGCCCCCGCCGCGCAGCAAAAAGATGAAATTCGCAAGAGCCTGGAAGAGAAGCGCAAGCTGATGGATAAGGTTTTCAGCGAGCTGAACCTTTCCCGGGAACAGGTTCAGGCTATCGAAGAGCGGCGCGCTCTTCATCTGAAGAACAAGGAACATTCCCTGGGCCAGATCGCGGAAAAGAAAGACGCGCTTCGTCAGGCGCTGGACGCTCCGGATGCCGATCCGGACATGATTAACGCGCTGGCGGATGAACTGTCAGCGCTTCAGGCGGAAAGGATGAAAAACCGGGTCAACGCGATCCTTGAAATCAAGAAGATTCTGACTCCGCAGCAGTACGCGGAACTTCGCGAAAAAAAGAAGGCTCTCAAGGAGCAGCATCAGGAAATCTGGAAAGACAAGGCAGAAGAAAATTTTTAGGGTTTCCCTCGAGAAAAGCGAATTTAAAACTGTAAGGAGGCATTGAATATGAACTCGATCAAGAAATCTACCTCAGCGTTATTCATGACGGCGTTGCTTGTGACCTGTCTTGGGCTTTCATCCGCCTATGCCGGCGGCGACAAATGCTGCTTCAAAGGCGAAGGCAAGGAAATGAGCCTTGAACAGAAATTCTACAAGAAGGTGAAGTTTGTCAGTAAACATGAGGATCAACTGGCTTTGACGGAAGAGCAGAAGAAAAGCATTAAGGACATCAAGACGGCTCTTAAGAAAAGTCTGATTGAACAGGAAGCCAAGGTTGAGACTGTGAAGCTCGACATTCATGCCGGTCTTTATGAACGGCCGGTGAATGTGGACGCTCTGAACACGCTCGTGGATCAGAAGTATGAAGCCAAGAAAGCGGCTTCAAAGAGCCTGATCAAGGCGTTCGCGGATTTCAAAAATGTCTTCACCGACCAGCAGTATGAAACCATGAAAAAGCTCTGGAAGGATAAGTACGACAAGAAAGACAAAGATTAAATCCGTTTTGCAGGGGATCTGTAACAGGGGGCGGGCCATTCGGCCCGCTCTTTTTTTTGTCCGGACCTGGAGGCCGGTTTCATGCCGGTCCATGGCCCCGCGCGATGGCTTTAAACGGGGTTTTCAGCAGGAAGCGCAGTTCTGTGAAAGAGATGTGATTGACCGCGCTGGATTGAAAGACTAAAGTATGCGGATTCCCGCCTCCTGAGTCGCCCGGGAGGAGGTCTCCGGGGGAGACTTGTTTACCGGCGGCGAGGCGGCAGGGTACCCGGCTTTTAACGCCCGCTTTTAAAGCGGTGAGAAGGAGTTTCGCTTGAAGGACTTGAAATGGACAGATAAGTTCAGCATGGGAAGCACGGTGATTGACGAGCATCATCAAAAACTGATCGGTTATATTAATGATCTCGACAGCGCGATCAATGACGGTCCCGTAAGCCCGCTTTACCTGGCATCTCTTGTCAAGAAACTGGAAGATTACACGGTCTATCATTTTCAGGTGGAAGAAGGGTATATGAAGCATTACGACTATCCTGAATATGAAGCTCATAAAGAGGAACATGAGGCCTTTATCTCTTATGTGCACAAACTCAAGGAGTCGATCGCCAGCCACTCCCTGAACTCGGCCCTTCATCTGGCTTCGTATCTCAAGAGCTGGCTCATTCAGCACATTCTTGTGATCGATAAGGAATACGCCATCTATTTTCAGCAAAAAGGCATTCACGTGGAATGATCACGGCAGGCCTTCAAATATTCAGAAGCAGTTTTAACAACAGGAGAAATTAATGAGTACACCCTTGGCGCAGGAAGCCGAAGTGATGAGACTTTCCAGGCTCTGCGGAATGATTGAAAATGAAGCGATTGTTTCCTGGTGCGATGAGAAAATCGGGGAAGGTTTTGTGGAAGATGAGCTGATGGATATATCCACGAATCCCTTGAGCACGGCGGAGTATCTTTCAAAATTAAGAGGGCTGGCCAAGGGAGCGGATTCTTTTGCCGCTGTCCGCGTGATCTGTTCAAAGGTGCATGAGCGGCTGCAGAATGACGCGTCCCAGTCCGGGGCTCTCGCTGGAGCTCTTTATCAGGTTGTTGTGGAGAATGACGGGAAAATGCCGCCGGATCTGTCTTTTTTAAAGACGGCCTCGGAAGATGTTTCCGCGGGAGAAGCCGGTGTGAAACAATTTATGGAGAGTCTGGCCCAGGCCGGGAAAGTATAGCTCCCGTTCAGAATTCCTGAGCTTTCGGGCTTTAATCTGAGTAAAGATTTCTCTCACAAAAAAACAGTCAGCGACAAGCATGGGTGTGTGAAAGTTCCAGTCAGCGGAGTTTGCTGTCTGGAACTTTTCGCTTTTACCCGGACCGGCGGCCGCTTTTGTAATTACCGAACACGATGTAAATGCTTCGTAGAATCTTTCCTCCAAACGTGTTATAAAAGTTTGCCTCAGAATGTTTGAGCCTCAATACACATAGGTTGGCGGGATATGACTTTTCAGCCGCGGGTGTCGATCATGACCCCCTGTTACAATCACGCGAAGTACCTCGACGAATATTTCCGGAGTTTGCTGTCGCAGACTTACCGGAATCTGGAAGTTATCATCATCGACGATGCTTCTACGGATGAGTCCTGGCAAAAAATTCTTTCCTACGAACCCGCGCTGAAGCGGGCTTTTCCTTCCGTTATTCTTGAAAGACATTCTCACGCCGGAATGCTGAGGACGATGGCCGCGGCTTTCCGTAAGGTCCAGGGTGATCTTTTTTGCATTCTCGAATCGGATGATTATTACGAACCTTCGAAGATTGAGGAGAATGTCCGTTACTTCGCAGAACATCCGGAAGACGGCTGCGTTCACAGCGAATTTTATGAGGTTTCACAGGACGGCTCGGTTCGAGCGCGGTATTACTCGGATTACGGGTACAAAAAATTGTCGGGCTGGATTTATGAGGATCTGCTGTTGAGGCCCTCCATCCAGCTTGTGACGTTCTGCGCCCGCACAGACCTCGGGAAAAAATATGTCAGCTTTGACAGGTACGCGGATCTCGGTTACGTGCGCGGCGACAGCCCTATGTGGTTTGATCTTTCGCGGCACGCGCGGTTCGGTTATATCGAAAGGCCGCTTGCGTCTTACCGGGTTCTTGAAGAGTCCGTGTCCCACAGCAAGGATCCCTTGAAAACAAAGGCATGGAAACTGGGCAGTTTAAGGATCAAAATGGACGCGCTTTCGGCTTACGGCGCTTCCGAGCCGGTGAGAAAGACCGTTTGTTGTAATTATTACCGGAATATTTTTGAGCTTTTTTGGCGGGATCTGGAAACGGAGCCCTGTACCGAAGCGTATTTAAAACTCGCGGAAGAAGATCCCTCGTGGGCCGCCGATGCGCGTAACCGTCTCCGGTTTTTCATCGTTAAGCACAGAGGGCTTCATTTTATCGCGAAAATCTGGCGCTTTATTTTTCGCCCCCTTTTCCAAGGGGCATTAGGGGTTTCAAAAACAGGAACAAGAGAGCCATGAAAACGGTACTTTTTCTGACACCGGAAGATTCCCGCACGGGATCGACGCTGATTTTGACGCGGTTCCTGCAGTGGCTCAAAGCCCAGGGAGATCTTTCGTTCAAACCGGCGGTTTTGATCCGCAAGCGGATGCGTACCCAGGGCGCTTCGACGGTTTCCCCTGAAGCTTTCGGAGAGTTGATGAAGTTTCCTGAACCCCGGGATCTCCCTTCCCGGGCAAGAGCTCTTCCCGCTGTTTACCGATTTTACAGGGCCTGCGCGCTTCGAAAGCTGCGCTCACAAATCGAGGGGCTGAATGTCGGACTCATCATCAGCAACAGCATCGTCAACGGGGAAATGCTTCAGTTCCTTTCCTTTCTTGAGTGTCCGGTTTGGACGTATTCACTTGAATCCTCCTCCTATCTTGACCGCCTCAGGCCTGAACACGCGGACGATTTTCGAAAGCGCACTTCGCTGTTTGCGGCCCCTTCCAGGATGGCGGGGCAGGCCCTCGCGTCCCGTCTCTCGATTTCCGCGGAAAAAATAGAAACGCTTTATCCTCCTGCTCCTCTCAGCAGCGCGGGTGCGCGTGCCTCACGCGAAGATGTCATTGCGAGAGCCGGTTTTCCCGCGGACTGTCTGCTTGTCGTCGCGTGCGGGACGATCAGCTGGCGCAAAGGCACCGACCTCTTTATTCAAACGGCCCGGATAATTCGTGAAAAAGCAAAGAAGCCCGTTTGCTTTCTTTGGGTGGGCGGTCATCATGAGGCAGAAGCTGTGCCGTACGAAATTCTTTACGATATCAGGCGTTCGGGTCTGGAGGGTGCTGTGAAATGCACGGGGTATGTGCTTGATGCCCGGGAATATCTCGCAGCGGCCGATGTTTTTCTGCTACCGTCGCGGGAAGAGCCTTTCGGGCTTGTCTGTCTTGAAGCGGGGCTGGAAGGGAAACCCATTGTGTGTTTTCAAGGATCCGGCGGAGCTGAGGAGTTTGTTGAGGCCGACGCGGGTTTCTGTGTTCCGTATCTTGATACCGGAATGATGGCGCAGAAAACGGTTCAGCTGCTTGAAGAGGACGATTTACGCCGACGCCTCGGAGAACGGGCCCGGGAGAAGGTTCTTCAGAGGCATACCGCAGAACCGGTCTATAAAAGAATTTTGAAGTGTATCCATGAAGCTCTCGATCGTATTCCCGGAAAATGATGACGCCATTTGATTTTTCTTCCAACCCCGAATGCGCGGCCCTGGCGGATTGCGCAGAACCGCACGTCCGTGATATCGTGCGCGTGGTCTTTGAGCATGACGTGCGCTCGCCATCGCTGGTGGTGTATGACTGCCGCTGCCCTTTGGCCTCTTCTCTTGCTGAGGCCTACAGGCGAACTCTTTCCGGCGGTGATTTCATTGACTTCGACACTGTGGCTCCCGCCGATATTTTCGCGGCTTTTGACCGTCTGAAACCCGGCGGTTTCGTGGTGCTCATCCAGACAACGAATTTTCGTCTCGATGACTTCCGTATTCGTGTCGAACTGTTCAAACGCTCTCTTAAAGTGATCGAGCATCCGCATCTGGGGCGCATGCCTGGACCCGAGTCTCAGATTTATGTTGATGCTCTGGCGTATGATCCGGGTTATTACCGCCGCGTGGGGCCGGCTCTCAAGGCGCGTCTTGACCGAGCGGTCCGGGGTGTTGTTGTCAGCGGCGGTGAGCGCCTTGTTTTTGATTCCCCTTTTGAAACCGCGAAATTAAACATCGGGGATTACACCGGTATGAAGAACACAGGCGGGCAGTTCCCCATCGGCGAGGTTTTTACGGAAGCCCGTGATCTGGAAGCTGTGAACGGCCGTTTGCGCGTGCTTGTTTTTGGCGATACCACGTTTACGGCGAACAAACCGGACGAGCCCATCCTTCTGACCGTGGAGCGGGGAAGAGTGACGGGTATCGCGGATTCAACATTCGAGTTTGACCGGGTCATGGCGAATATCGTCGCGGATGAGGGCGAGATCTGGGTTCGTGAACTGGGGTTTGGGCTTAACCGGGCTTTCAGCGGCGAACGTCTTGTGAGCGATATCGGCACTTATGAACGCATGTGCGGCGTTCACCTCTCTCTTGGTGCCAAGCATGGGCTGTACAAAAAGCCCCAGTTCAGAGGGAAGGCACCGAAGCATCATGTCGATATCTTCGCTGTTACTGATTGTGTGACGCTCGATGATGAAGTTGTTTACAAAGACGGAGCCTGGCAGGTATGAGACCGCTCAGCAGCGCAGGCTCAGAGAGCCTTTTTGCGAAAAGGCCGGACCGGAATCGTTTTAAAAAGGAGATTTGAGAATGCGTCCGCTGGTTGATCCTCAAAGAAAAGTCGTTCTTGCCCTGACACCCCGGGCGGGCTGCACGATCTGCACCCAGATGTTTTTCCGGGAAATGGGGATTCTTGACGAGGCTTTACGCTATGACCCCTGGGTTCATCAATACCGGATCGAGGTCTATAACGAGAAAAATCCCTTCAGCGGTTCCGTTCTGAGAGACCCCGAATATTTTCGCATGAAGGTTGTTCGGGATCCTTACCGCCGGGCGGTCAGCAGTTACCGTTTCGTGATGCAGCGCCACAGTCTGCTGGTGCCTGGAGATCTCTCCGGGGAGGATCTGACCTTCCGGGGCTTTTTGAATTTTCTGGAGAATCAGGATCTCGCGGCTGCCGATGTGCATTACGGACTGCAAAAGGATTGTTTCGAAAGAAAATTGCCCGATGTTTATCACAGAATTCTCAAAATTGAGTCACTGGCCGAGGACATCGCGGAAGTGAACAGTCTGCTGGGAACCCGCTATGACCCATCAGGCCTTAAGAGTCCGCATCATGCCCGTTACGATGCCTCGATCAGGGAGCTTGCGGTGGATCAAAAATGGAGTGACATCAAGGACAGTCTGCCCGATTACTCTTTCTTTTATGATGAGAGCGCTGCGCGTCAGGTCAGAGATCTGTACCGGACGGATTTTGAAACTTACCACTATGCTTCTGAAAAACCCGAACCTGGACGGAGAAAATCTTACGGAACAGGGAATTATTTACCGGCTGGCGCCGCTGGATTCCTGGGGCGGGCCTAGCCGCGGCGGTGTTTAAGCCGCCCGGGATCGTCCTTTTCTCCTCATTTGAGAGCTCATCAGCTCTTCCTCCCCGTCCTTTTTCTGCTTGCAGCAGCTATAAATTACTGCAACTTGCAATACTCCAAGCGGTTACAACGGCCTTCAGATTGGCATTTCCTTCTTTTGACAGGCATATTTTAAAAGACAACATTTCAACGCTTCTTAACCAGACACAGGGTCCCCCTGTGCCGAGGTCTTTTTGAGATTACGGTTCTGCCTCACGGATAAATTCATCGCGGGCTTTATCGCGCTGAGTCTTTGTCTGTCTACGAATCTTCCTGAGCTTAAAGCTGAAGCAGCAGCTCCAAGGCCGGGCTCTGTCCCGCTGGTAAACGCAATGGACGTTTCCATCCCAGAAGACATAGGAACCCTCAAGGAAAAGTTTGAAGGCCGTGACGGGAGAATTGTTTTTATCCTGCAGGACGCGCACGCGATTCCCGACGCTCAGCGTAATATTCAAAAAATTATTGATTATGTTCAGCGGGAGTACGGCGTGGATCTGGTCGGGCTGGAAGGTGCCGCGCTGCCCCTGGATACATTGCTGCTCCAGAGTTTCCCGGATCAGGCGCGGCTGCGCGAAGTCTTTGATGATTATTTTCAGAGGGGGGAATTGACAGGCGCAAGCGCTGCCGCTCTTTTCAATGAGTCACCGTCGTTTTATCAGGGGGTCGAAGACTGGACCCTTTATGAAGAGGGCCTTGGGCTTTTTCTTCAGGCCTCAGAACTTGAAAGTTCTCTAATTTCGGAACTAAACCGTCTTTTTTCCGCGTTGGAAACGGAGAAAGAGAAAATTTATTCTCCCGAGCTTCTCCGTGTTGACCGCGCTATTGAAGACTACCACAACAACAAAGGAGATCTGGCGGGCCTGCTTGAAACCCTTGCTCTTGTTCAGGCTCCGGAACCGGGATCCGAAACAGCGTTACTCCTTGAAGAAATGAAATCTTCCGGAGGAAGTGATGAAATTCTTGACCGTGAAGTGAGGAGGTTTGCTGAAGAAATCCGCGCGGCCTTGTCTGGACGGAGTGCCTCGGAGGATGTCCGGCGGGATCTCGCCCTTTTTAATCTGAAATTCCAGGAGTTTCAAAATTCTTTAATTGCCCCCGAAGCTCTGGCGCTCTTCCTGAAAGAGCTGGCCCTTAAGTATCAGATCCGGACGCAGATCTCGGAGCCGCTCCGGAAAAAAATCATGACGCAAAAACGTATTCGGGAGCTGGAAGGAACGAAACTCTTTGATCAGATTGAAATCTATGCCCGTTCTGTCAAAAGCAGTCTTTTCAAAAGCCATCAGGAACGTACTCTGGACACGCTGGGGCGCGAATATGGTCTGATTCGAAAGCTGGGACGTCTGGAATTGAGCCGAAGCGAGTGGCTTGAGCTGAAGAAGCTTCTTTCCCGTCAGGAAGCCTGGCCGATCCGCCAGGATGGCGTGGATGGCGCTGAAGACGCGTCGAGACTGCTTTCACGAATGACACCGAATGTTGAGTTTTACAGGAATACGGAGAAACGGGACGCGGCTCTGTTCGTGAACACCGAGTCACTGATGCGGAGCCGGAGCGAGCGCTCCGCTTTGCTTGTCGCCGGTGGGTTCCATGCGGACGCTCTGACGTATCAGCTGAAAGCCAAAGGAATTTCTTATGTGCTGGTGATGCCCGCGATTTCAAATCTTCCGGCCGAAAATTCCTACCGCGAGCATATGAATGGAAAAGTCAGCTGGAGCGGCTATTTTGAAGCCCGCGGCGGGCGCGTGAATCTCTATGAAGCCTTTGTCCGCGGGGCGCGAGACGCGCTGCTTGACGGACTGTCGAGAGATCGCGGGCCAGCATTGAAACTCTGGCGGGATTCGGTGATACGCGCCCTCGCGGCCCGAGGCAGAGTTTCCGAAGCCTCGGAATACACCCGCTTCATTGATGAAGCTTCGGAGCCGCAGAGGCGGGTTCAAAACGATTTTCTGGAACAATGGAAACGCAGCGTGGAATCTTTCACAGAAAAGTTCAAAGAACTTCGCTCAGCCGATCAACTCACACAGGAAGCTGTTGCCCGGCTCTTTACACCCGCGATGATTCCTGCCGCGACAGACATCAGCATGGCGCGCAGCGAACTGCGAATGGAATTGCTGCCCGCAGTCCTTGCTCAATTGGCCTTGCCTGCTGGTTTGAGTCTAGAGGCGCCTGCCGCAGGAGGCGTTCTGCAGGATCATGGAAAGAAAATTCAGCTGCTGGTGACGCAAGGCATCGCCCGGGATGTGCGTGAAAACAGCAGGGTCCTTGAAATGGGAATTGGTTCCGGTGTTATGACCAAAATTCTTATGGAGTCCGCAGTGAATACACCGGGAGTAAGTTTCCTGGGGCTGGACATTAACCCGGAAGCTGTGACAGCAGCCCGTCAGCTGCTTGGGACCGCCCAAACGGCTCTTCGGATGAAGCCTTCTTTTGAAGTACGGGAAAGCGATCTTTTTTCTGCCGTAAAAGGAAATGAAATTTTCGATGTGATTTTCTGGAACCCCCCATGGTCCTCTGAAACCTCTGAAGGCGTTTTGTCTTTAGCCAAGAATGACCCCGGATTTGTGACCCTGCGGCGTTTTCTTCGTGAAGCCGAAAACTTTCTCGCTCCCCAAGGGAAAATCTTTCTGATTCTGCCTCCAGAAAGCATGGAAGAGATCTGGGAGGACGCTCAGCTCTTGTATGACATTTCACCTGTTCCCATGTTTGAAAGGACAGAGAGACGCAGGATCGGTCTTTATACCCTGTCGGCGCGCTCCGAACTAAGAGCTGCTGCCCCCAGTCTTGAGTATGACCTGAACGAAGAAACCCTGAATCAGGATTTCTGGAAATGGTTTAACGAGGAGCTTCCTGAACGTGAGCTGGAACGTGAGCTGTTTGAAAAAATTGTGACGGGGGATGACGCTGTTCTTCGCGGTCTTTTGAAAGCTTATCCTGAAAAAGTCTATGTGAGAGAAGTCGTCCGCGGCAGCGATCCGGAAAGCTGGGAGCTGAATGAACACGATGGCCGGACTGTTTATCTGAAACTTTCGCAGGGTTTCGGAGAGATCCATACGCTCAGGCTTAAAGGCGTTCGTCCCCGTGCGGATGAAGAAGGTAATTTCCTGGGCTATCACGCGGGCGGGCGCGGATTTGTTCCTTTGGATGCCGACCCCGCGGGGCCTGGCAAACTGAGATTTTCACTGAGAGAAGGAGAGTACAAGGTTTTCGGCGGCTCGCGTGAAGCCTCCGCTCGTCATGAAAGAGATGTGATTCAGGATATGAGGGCCTCGGATTTACTGAAGCCGCATGTGGATGCCTCTCTAGCTGTAGGGATTTACCGCACCGCGGGCTTTAAAGGTGAAAAACTTGGTTTTTCCGTGATCGGTATGCGCGGCGCTGACCGGCGGATCAGGCCTTCTGTTGTCATGGATGACGAGGATGAAGATGAGGATGGCCGGAAACTGATTCTTTCTGTTTCCGATTATGAAACGCACGAAATGACGCCGCTCAGCTCTGAGGCTGCCGCGCGTTTTGCCTTGGCTCAAGGCCGCCTGATGCGCCTTTATCATGATGCCGGGCTTTATCACGGCTACCCGCATTTTGAAAATTTCGGCCTGGTTCCAGGCGCTGATTTCAATAATCTAAAAATGGAAGATCTGATTGCCCGGGACCTCGGATCGACAGTCCGGCTGAAAGACATTTCCGCCGAGGATGAAAAGACACGCCGCGAAACCGCTGCCATGTACCGCTGGATGGACCTGGCGAAAAGCGTCCGCTATTTCAGAAGGCATGATAACCAGAACAACTATTTTGAGCTGCAGCTCGAATTTTTGAAAGGCTATACCGGCAGTGAGACGGAAGCGCGGGCCTTGTATGAACCTATGAGTCAATTCAGTTTCGATCTCGCACTGCAATATTATTATTCCGAAAAGCATTACGTGAGTGAGAAAGAGAAGGTTCTCGATTTCTCTCTTCCTCAGTATGCCTCGAGTCTGAATGCGCTGTATGAGAAGACCAAGCAGATGGAAGCAGCGGCCGAAGCGGCCCGCCGCGCCGCCGATGGAGATATCCGGAGTTCTCGAAGGCAGGCTGAAATGGCTCTCGCGGACCTCGAAGCCGCGCCCGACGTGCTCGCACAGTACGCGATCGGAAAAGTTCTGGAAATTCTTCCAACAGAAGGCGGCGTAGGTGAACACGGCAAGTCTCTTTTGATTACGGCTGAGCAGGGGCGTTTCGTCCTCAAACCGCTGACGACAGCTCTTTATCAGGATCTCAAAGCCGGAGCGAGATTTGAAGTTTCCGTAGTCCGCGAGCTTGTGCGCCAGGGGTTTCCGGCGGCAGATCTTGTCCCTTCAGACAAACCTTCGGCGGAAGTTGAGGAAGACCGGTACTTTATTGAAGCTTCAAATGGAAAGATTTACCTGCTTTACCGGGTTACGGAAGGGCATACGGTTCCTGTTGAAGCCCTAACGGCCGCTCAGAGGGAAAACTCGGTGCGTCTTCTTGCCGGTATGCATGAGGCGCTTCGGGTTTTTACGCCGCGCGGCAGCCGCATACGTCCTTCGATCTTTGATTTCAGCGGGACGGCTGAAAAGTTTAAGCAGCTTCAAGAAGCACTGTTGAAAAGGCAGCGCGAGACACCCGGATACTTTTCGACACGGGCCGAGCGCTTTTTCCTTGAGTATGCGGATTTTATTCTGGAACAGATTTCTCTTCTTAACCTGAATCTGCCGCCGCCTGTGATTGAACAGCTCCCCGTGACTCTGATTCACGGCGATTTCCATCCGCTCAACATGACTTACGAAGGAAGCTCTGTGCGGGGTGTTTTTGACTGGGACCATCTTCGAAACGGTTTCCGCGCGGACGATTTATTTCACGGCATTTTTGATTTGAAAGATGAACGGGAAAAATTCAACCTCAAGGGCCTTCAGGAAATCACAAATCTTTATGACCGGGTTCAGCCCCTTACACCCGCGGAGTTTCAGGCTCTGCCGGAGATGGCCCGGAGGCAGTTTATCGAATATTTGACCTGGATTGTGCGGCCCGAAAAGCTGGCAGAGAGACATTTGTATGACTTGTCCTCCGTGGATCCTCTGGAGCAGGGCCTTCGGATTCTTGACCTTAACGAGCCTGTGTTCAGCTGGTTTCTTTCCAATATCCGCGTATTGAGGGATATTGACGCGAAAATTGCCTCGGGCGAGTTCTCCCGGGCGATTGCCCGGTCGGAGCTTCGGGCAGGCGATGAATTGATCCGCTCCTGGAATGAAGAACATTACTTTCGTCAGCTCGGTAAACCGGATGACGAGCCTGGACACCTCGGCGTGCAGTTCCGTGATGTCAATATGGAAACAGGCCCGGGAAGTATTTATGAATTTGATTTCCTGAAGGAAGCCGCGCGCGAATTTCTCTCGGACGTGAATCTGGATCTTCGGCCCGACAAATACTCGACGAAGGGAGAGATTGAACGAATCCTTCAGGTATTTCTGAGAGACGGTGTCATCGATGAGGAGGGGATGAAGGCTGCCTTGGAAGCGTTCGCTATTCTTGAAAAATCGGGCAGCGTTTACAATTCTGTTATGAGGAGCATGACGGAAAAAACGGACTCTTATAACAAACTTACTATGTTGCAGGATAGTGAAGCGTTTTTCCAAAGATATTATCCCGCGGCTTCGTTGACTTTCAGGATCGTCCCTATCCTTGTCGAAGCTATGTACCGCAAGAAAGAGCCTGGCAGAATCACCTCCAGCTACGAAGCCGAAGATGGCCTTGAAGTGCAATCTGAAGCCTCTCTTCATTTTACTCTTACGAATGGGTTCGAATTTAAGCAAAGAGAGCAGCTCGGGTTGCCTGCAGGAGTTGATCCCCTTACATACTTCCGCGAGGATCCTTCACGTGTGACGGCTGTGTATCTGAGGGCTATCGAGTTTGAGCTCCCTCTGAGCCACTCTATCCGCAAAGCTTTGATGCTCTATCAGGCCGAGTTTCAGGCTTGGGCGGATCAGGAGCGGCGAGCGCAGACCAGATCAAAAAAATTTCAAGATATGGGCCGGAACTTTCTGAATATTCTTTCAAGTGATCAGTCTGTCATCGATGTGCTCTGGGAAATGTACCGCTCTGGGGTTTTGGATGCTGTCATTCCTGAAATGAAAAATGTCCGGGACCTGCCAAGCGACATGAGCTTTCACGCGTTCACGGTCGGTCAACATACGATGTATAACCTGAGAAAGCTTGAAGACCTTCGTGTGACAGATGATGAGCGGCTCGCGGAGGGCCGGAAAGTAGCTAATCAACTATCCGGCGACGGACTGCGGCAGATCCGTCTTATTCTTCTACTTCATGATTTGGGTAAGAAGCAGGATAAAAAGCCGGCTGAGCCAGATCACGCGATTGTTTCAGCGCGCGATATTGTGCCCGCGAGAATGAAAGAATTTGGACTGCCAGAGAAAGAGATCGGAAATATCGCCTGGGTCGTGCGCGATCATATGGTGCTGAATGCCTTCTCCAGGTTAAGGGATACTGAATTTAAATCAAAGCTCCCCGTTTTGCTCAAAACGGTTGGGCTGGATCCCGAACTGTCTTCCGAAAAACTGAACCTCTTATACCTGATCTCTCTGACGGACCGCGCTTCCCTGCATCCGTGGAAAGAGATTACGGATCCCGGGGTGTTAAACCGTTTGAACTCTCTTTACCAAAGTCTGGACGTGTATTTTATAACATCCAAGAATGATAGATTCCGGCACATTGAAGATATGCAGCTTGAGGCTCATGAAGCTGTCCGCCTTGAATGGGCGGATTACAAAAGGATCTATCGTGAAAGGCTGAGGGCTGCGCTCGCAGGAATGTCCGCGATCGCGACGCGAGGATATTTCAGAAAGGTTCCTGTTGTTGAGGAAGGAAAATTCGACGCTGTTCGTCAGGCCCTCATTGACAGAGCCAAGGCGATTTCGTCGGATGATGCGGGCTTTGATTACCTTCTGGAAAGGTTGTTTGCGGCTTTTACCATGGATCAAATCCGTCAATACAGTGACGACGAGGCTGTTGAAAAGCTGCTCTTCCTTCTTCATCTTGACTATCTGAATGAGACTGGCTCAACCGCCCCTGTGATTTATTTCAAACCGCTGGTTTCCCGTACTTATGAAAGGAGCTATGAAATTATTGTCGGGGCGTCATCGGATCGGCCGGGTTTTTTCGAAAGAGCCACTGGTGTTTTATTTAAGTATCGTTTTGATATTGAGGAAGCCGATGTTCGGACACTGAGCAACGGCCATGTTGTGGATACCTTCTATGGATTTTTTCAGGATTATTATCCGGATGAGCGCTCGCACATGCAAATGCAGGATCAGATGACTCGTGATTTCAGAGATGTTTCTCTTGGAACAGTCCCTTCGATTGAAGCCCTGTTCACTCAGGCCGGTAAACCCTATGTTTCTGTGCGGACGATCGGACCAATCGGAACGGAAGTCCAGTTTCTGGACGATACGGAAATTTATGGAACCCGGGCCAGTGTGTTCAATCTGAAAACAGCCAATCGGCTTGGTCTGCTGCACACGCTTTCTCTCGCGCTGAACCAGCGAGGTATCAATCTTGTCGCGGCGCCGGTGTCGACACATCCTTCGATGGTCAACGACACCTTTTACGTGAACCGCAACGGCGAAGTCTTGGGTTCGCAAGAAAAAGAGCAGCTTTCTTCGGTTGTTCAGGCGCTGTTCAGTGAAGCCTCCATTGATCTTTCCGGTATGCGCTCAGAACTTAGAGTGTCCCATCTGGATCTGCTGTGGCCGGATGGTGTTACGGATCGGGATTTTGCCGGGGAGACTTTCCAGGCCTGGAAATCGGATTGGCTTGCTGATGACACTCTGGCTGCCGGGTTAAAGGCCTGGGTGATCGGTGATACGCTGACTTTTGAATTTACAGGGCAGGATGGGAGGCTGGTGAGTAAGGGCGAATTACCGGTATCGCTGAAGATCCGGCAAAATGATGCCGGAAAAATTATGGCCATTGAGAGCAAAGGGTATCCCGGGATTGATTCAAAGGAAATGCTTCGAGGCGTTTTGAATTGGATGAAAACGCGAGGCGTTGACTATGTTCAGATGGATGTCACCTACCCCGCGTTTCTTGAAGCTGTTCGGGAGGAATGGAACCGGACGCGAGTCGCGGGGCCTGATCCATATGTTCTGCCGGTTCGGCCGGCGGGAAACGGAACCCGAATGTATTTTTATCTCAAGCTTCTCAATCTGGAACGGCTGCCTGTCCGCTCTGAGCTCAGAAGCGGGGAAGAGTCAAAGCTCTTTCATGTTTTTGGGCCGCAGGAAGGCGCAAGGATTCAGTATCAGGCCCGTTGGTTTGCCGGCATCTTTTCAAAGTTGAGCGAAGAAAACAAAAGGGCTTTCCTCTATCCAAACCTGCTGATGGTTCTGCTTGGCGTGAAGCCTCTTTATTACGCGGTCGAAGAAGATGCGCCAAACCCGGCTTCCCTGATCCGCTCAATTAATGCCCAGGAAATTCTGGCCGGTTCACGGCTTGTATTTTACGCCGATGAAAGCCACTTCATTGCGCTATTGCCTGCGGCCGTAAAAATTCTCTCAAATCGCGAGTGGCTGGCGCAAAAGAACGTTTTAAGCCCGGAAGACAACGCGGCGCTCAACCTGATGGATCTAGCTCTTCGTTCAGGGGATATGAACGCGCTCTTTTCAAAAACACATGAACTTCTAATGAAGGTGTACGCGCAGATTTCTTCGGGCTCTGTCGAGAACATGGAAAAGGCCCATTGGTTCTACGGGCTTTTATTCGGATATCCGCAGGAGGATATGGAAAGTTATGCCCGCGCTTTTAAAACGGGCCAGAAGCCTCTTTTGAATGATCCTCGCTACGTTCACAGCCGTTATCATAAAGTTAGTTTATTTTCTGAAAATCCCTCGCCTGCTTGGATCTCGCGGGCAGACGCGGCGCTCGATTATGTGTTCAGCCTTGTGGATACTCAGCCTGGCGCGGCGGCGGCCCTGAGTGCTTACCTTAAGCCCGCGGCGCCGGATTTCGAGGTGTCGATCGATGAGGAAACGGGTGTCAGCCTTCGTTATTTGTTGGGACTCCAGGCGTCCAATCTTCACCTGCCGGATTCATTTCTTGAATCGTCAAAGAGCCATATTGACGAAAGCGGAAAGTTAATCAGGGAAGGCGTTCTTCAAGCCCCTGGGGGCAAGTCTTTGATTCTGGGGTTTAGCGGAGGTGTCGCGCATTCTCAGACGTATGAAGCTATGGCGGCAAAATTCGAGGAAATCGAAATCTGGGATCTTGACCGGGCGGGGGCAGAGGCGACTCTTGGGCAAATACCCGCGTACATCCGCGGTAAATTCAAGGTGACAAAAGCTGTTGATTTCAGCGGAGTGCTTGGGGATTTTACCCGCAGTTTTGAAGAGATATTAAGGCACACAAAGGATTACGAGAGCGCTGTAAAAAAAATCGGTCCGCTTCTGCGATCCCTCAAAATTTCACCGCCTGTTTCCGCGGGAAAATATGACTATGTGGTTTCCTCGACGATCCTTACGCAACTGGGTGCGCATATGCAGAGATACGCGGCGAAGACGCTTGCCCAGCGCTATGCGCGGACGCCCGTGTCTGTTGCTCTCGGAGACATGGCGCGCATTCCGGAGTTTGCTGATATAGAAAATCGTTATCAGGCCGCTTACCCTCAATTTCTCAGGAGTCTTACTGCTGACGAGGGGGTTGTTTATCTTTCTGATACGCGAAGTATGACTGTTTTGACTCCGCAGGATGGGAGCCTTGCCGAAGGCCAAACCCGGCCCCTGGTGATTCCTCAGATCGACAGCAAAGTCGCGGAATTTTTTGCGTATTCGACGGACGGTAAACCGTCTGCGCAGAAAAAAATAAGAATCTGGCAATGGCTTGCGGGGCTGCCCAGGGCGGATAACAATTTTTCCGGGTACCGTTATTCCGTCGAAGGGGCTCTGCTGGTTCCTAAAGAAAAACTGGAGCAACTGATTTTTCCCCCTGAGGTGCAAGATGAAATCAGAAGGCTTTACGCGAAACCCGCAGGTTCCGTCGGGCTTTCGCTTCAGGGCCCTCGCTGGGCTCTCCTGAACAATGTTTTTGATGGTTCCTCAAGGGATGTCTACAGTACTGAACTCGTCACCAACCGCGCTCTGGAGCTGGTCCGACTTCTGGAGCTTGAAAAGGGCGATACCCTCATTGACATTGGCGCTGGTGAAAGAGGGGGTGTCGGGCTTATTGCGGCGATGCTTGGCGCTGCCGTGACGGCTGTTGAGTCCAGACCAGAGTCCGTGAGAGCTTTGCGCGCACACGCGGCGCGATTAAAGGAATATATTCAGCGCGCTGGAGGAAGTTTTGAAATCGTGGAAGCTGATTTTTCGGATTTCAGAGTGCAGAAAGCTCTCGGAAACCGCAAGTTTAAACATCTCATTCTGAGCGATGTAATTACACCCAGCGAAGCGATGGCAGTTCTTTCTCCAAAGGCTCCACCCACCTTCCAACCTGCCAAAATTCAAAGTATCATTAAACAGGCGGGGCAGTTGAAAAGCATTGAGGAAGGCCGGGTTCTTTTCAGTGTTCCGGAATATGTTCAAGTGGGAGGTCAGTTAACTTCCGGCGTTCCCTTTCTCGAGCCGTTTGCTCTTGAAATGATGCGTGCGGCAAAGATGGCTCCCACCAGCGCCACTTTTGCGGCGGTTCCTTATTCCGACGGTATTAAAAGAGCAGTTCTTTATAATTTCCGTCAGCTGCAGCGATCAGAACTCCGCTCTCTGGCGGACGCGGAACTTGAGCATCTACAGCGGTTCAGCGGACAGGATTGGAAGAGTGTTACGCTGGAACACCTCGAAGCTTTTATTCTGCTTGCGCAGGAGCGCAAAAGGCAGAATCTGGCTGCTGAAGCTGAAGAACACCGCCAAAGAATGACGGGTAATCTTGACCGGCCGATGGTACGCACAGACGGGAATGATTTTGTGGGACTTCACAGCGCTTTTTTTGAACCCGCCGACCCGAGAAGGAAAAGGATTGTCCTTGAGCAGCTTGCGCGGGTAACAAGTGCTTTACCGGGAGCGCTTTTCACCGGGGATACGGTTGCGGAATCCCGGCGCCTTTTTACAAAGCTTTATGACAGTGAAAACTTTGCTGATCTCGAGGATTCTGAAGCTTTTCTTGCCGCGAGTCTTTACAGCCGTTCGAGTGTCCGCTCTGAATTGAGAGCGCCGGATGACAAGTCACAGGTTCTTCGGCGCGTGAGAACTGAAACCCTTGGAACTCAAAACCGCCAGGGCACAAGAGTTCTGAAACATGAGTCTTTTGAAGGCGTTCTCTGGATTTGGGCGGGCCGGTTTGCGTACCGGATCGAGCCGGATCTCCTGGCACGCAAGTTTACTTTTCAGCGCTACTCCGTGGACAAGCAGACCCCGCAGGGGAGCGTTTATTCGGTTCCTTTTGATGAGGATTATATTGTGGGACGCGGAAGCGGCGCTGTTCCAGGGCAGTATGTGCTTGGGACAGAGACCGACAATCAGTTGTCTCGCCGTCACTTCAAACTTCGGGTCAGTGAGTCTGTCTGGGAGACATTCTTTACGCTTGAGGATACCGGTCCCGAAGGTCAGGGCTCTTCAGCTGGAACGCGGGCCGAGTGGACGCAGGGGGATGTGGTGATCAGCAAGGGTTTTAACCTGCATTCTCCGCCTGTGGTTCGTCATTTGTCGGCCAAGGTGGAGAAGCTTGGCATTCAGGAAAACATTCCGAGCCGGGGAGCCCTTTTGCCGGGGGAATTCAGTGATGGGTTCCATCCTCTGCCGGTTGCGCTTCAGGCGCGTGTGATTCAAGCCATGCGGGATTACTCGGAAGCGGGCTATGACCTCACGGATTACCTGCTCGACCGGAACCTGAACAGCATGATTTCGGATGCTCTGAGCCTGCAAACGGATCCGCAGCGCATCGTTTATCATCCTGGAATCGGTACGCGGGTGTCCAATGATGGGCAGGGTCTCGCGGTGTTGAGGACGCTGATCCAGACCGACTTTAAAACACTTGTGGCGTCTGATCCAACTTCGTATTCCCTTGAGGAATTCAAAACAGCGCTTATCCGGCAGCTCGGAGGAATTGCGGAAAATATTACGGTAAGAAGCGACAGCCGCGGTGCCTACCTGGCTTTTTTTACTTTCAACGGAACGGCGCGTGAGATCACCGCGTATTATGGCTTTGATGCTTCTCTGAAAAATCCTGAAGAGCTGCAAAAAGGATATCAGGTCCTTATCAACCGCAGGCACGCTTACAGGCCCGTTTCCCTGAAGGCGAAAGTCTGGGCAGCCCTGAACGGCCGCAAGCCGCTTGTGATGGACGAAGCCATCAGCCGGCTTGACCCTGTTTCAGGTTTTATCATCAGCGATGGCGAAGACGAAATTTCAAACACAGAAGTCCCGGAACCCGGCCTTATCGGTCTCGACTCGATTGAAACTCTCAAGAGGCTGCCCAGCCTGAATTCTTTCGCGTTCATTTCCAGCCTTGAATACCTTGAGCTGGTTTATGAAAAGTACCGCGCCGCGCCTTCAGCGAAAAGAGCCATGCCTGTTTTGCTGGGCCGCAGTTCGTTGGTTCTGGATTCCTTCAGAAGAAAAATCGCCGCCTCCCGCCAGAAGAATGACGGCGTGGAGCGGTTTTCTCTTTTCTCTGCCTTGAGGGGAGGGCCGGAGTACGCGGGACACGGCAGCGGCAGTCTCTGGATGAGCGAGCAAATCCTCAGAAGCGGTAAACTGATTCACAAGAAGGGCTTCATTCAATACGCGATACTGAACCGCAGTACCATGACCTCGCCCAACGGATTCGACTCAGGAGGTTCTTCTTATGACAGCGAAGGAACCGGTCTTTTTATCCTGGACGAGAACTTTAATGACGGGGTGGATTCCGTGATGACATTCGATGAAAACGGGGACGTGGTCAACACCATTCAATTGGAGCACCCCAAATTTCTCGCTGCTGTTTTTGGCGCGCATTATGTTCGCGGACTGAAACGGAAATATCCCCGGCATCAGCACAAGATCATGTCTTACGCTGAAGCCGCTGACTATCTTACGAGACTCACGCGTGAAAAGAACAGGCCGGATGACAGTTCTTCATCGACGCGTTCCGAGCTGAGGCAAACAGCGGAAACAGCGCTGCAGGCTTTGCGGCCCGATGCTTCCGCGGATGAGAAGCGTCTCGCTGCGCAGTCTGTTTACCAGTCCATCCAAATCGATCCCGATTTATTCCTGGAGCTGGTGCAGGAGATCTTTCAGGAGAAGGTTCTGGAAGCTCAAGACCGCGAAGCCGGAAGCCCGCAGAGTGGAGACGGGGCTCTCGCGCTGCAGGCCGCGTTGGATCTGGCGCGCAAACTTCTTGTTCCGAAAGACGCGGCCCTTGCTTCCCGTAAAGTGACGATGGCTGTCCACTTTTCAAAAACGGATGATCCTGTTTCCTTTATTCAGTCCATGATCCAGGCGGTTACGGAGGGGAATTTCTCCGCTGAAGTCTTATCCGATGCCGGAACTCACAAGGCGTTTTCACGCCAGCTGACAGAACAGCTGCGTGAATTCTTTCAGCTGAAGAAGCTAAAGGCTTCTGATTTACAGAAAGGGACAACAGCATCTGTGGAGGGGCTTGGAATCGCGACCGCGATGGATGCGGCCGAAGGCGCGGATACTATGAATGAAATGTTTCAGGGGCTTTTCTTTGATTTTGAAGACACGGGCGAAGACCCTGATCTCAGGCTTTCCGGACAGGTGCTGTTTGCCGCTTTACTGATCAAACTTGCGGTTCTCTCCTCCGAAAATATGAATATTCCCGCGGCTGACCGCGCGGCCTTTTTGAAAGCCGAACTCATCCGGGCTGTCCACGAGGCCGGTTACAGCCGGGTCAGCCAGGACAGTTTTCAGGCTCTGGGACGCAATCTTATCCGAGTCGCGGGCGGCTCTCTGATCGGTTCGCTGATCGACGAGATGAAGGCCCGCACTCAAATCGGTCAGTCTGCCTAAAAAACTCCGCTTCATCAGATTCCTTATGCCGGGGCCGGCATTTCCCGCCCGGCAATAAAACTTCTTGGCTTTAACGCGGTTTTCTCCGACAATTTTAAAATAATCGTTATTTCGTGAAGGAAAACCGGGTTAACTCCCAGAGGCCTTTATGCCCCCAGCCTTTTTTCAAAAGCAGACAGCTGTTTTTCTCGTTCTTGCTCTTTCTTTTTCAGGATGCGCAACCCTCAAAACCTCGGAGATGGATGAACTGGGTTACAAGGGCGCCTCGGTTGTCCGTGAGGGCAAGCCCGTAAAGCCGGTTGACTGGCTTGGCAATTTGTTCGGCGTCTTCTCAAAGCTGATTCTCTGGAACTGGAAAGTGGAACGTCATAACATTCAGGATGATACGGAAAACGCTCTGAATGCCTACCTTGATGCTCACAGCGGAGAACTCGGGAATGTCGCCGTGCAGCTGAACCGCTACGCGCCTCAGGATTCGTGGAGCCGTTTGTTCAAGAACAAGGGCGTGAAATGGCCTTACCGTTACACGCTTGGTTTCCTGAGCGTTCTTTTTCTGGACACGATCCTTGCCGGAAGAATTTTCGGGGGGGACCGCTATGATCCTTTTACCCATACCGTTCATATCTACTCCGATCTGCCATCTATCGCCCTTCATGAGCTGGGACACGCTCACGATTTCGCGCTCCGCCGCTACCGCGGTTCCTACGCGCTGCTGAGAATTATTCCGTTCACCGATCTCTATCAGGAATATCACGCCAGTCACGAGGCCTTTGAGTATGTCCGTGAAGAGAAAATGACCGAAACCGAGATTGAAGCCTATAAAGTTCTTTACCCCGCTTACGGGACCTATGCCGGCGGTTATCTGTTCCGGTATGGTTCGGTGATCGGCGCCGTCGTGGGCCATATTTGGGGCCGGATCGAAGCGCATAAACTTGAGAAGAAGTATTCATGAAAATAAGAGCGCTGAAGTTTCCGGAGAGCCGCTGTGGCTGAAAATAACGCCTTTAAGGAAAAACCGCCTTCTTTTCTTCAGCATCTGCCCGCCGTATGGCTGCTCTTCGTGGGGCTTGTTCTGACGGCCGGCGCTGCGGCCAAAACTGCGGATATGGATCAGCGGCAAAGTGCCGTGGATTTTGAAAAAGCCGCGGATCATGTCATGGATGTGCTGCGCGAGAAGACGCGCTCCGGCGTGGATGTTCTTTTGTCGATGCGCAGCTTTTATCTTGCCAGTTCTGAGATGAAGCGCGGGGATTTTGAAAAGTTCACGGCCCCTCTGTTGGCAGAGCATGGCGAGGTTTACGCGGTGGAATGGATTCCTGAAATCCAGGATGTAAACCGGGATTTATTTGAAAAGGAAACGGCCCTTCAACTGGGGCGTGAATACAGCCTTCGGGATCAGGCGCCTGACGGAAGTTTTTTTTCAGCACCCCAAAGAGAACGCTATTACCCGGTTTTGTTTGTTCATCCGATGACCGGGGAAAACGAAGAGATTTCCGGCCTTGATTATGGTTCACGGCCCGGCCGCTACAAGGCGATGCTGGAAGCGGCTGAATCCGGCAGGCCGGCGATGACGGATATGCTGGAGCTTTCCCGCTTTCGCGAGACGGGAAGTCCTTACGGTGCGATTGTTTTTTTGCCTGTCCTGAAAGAAGACCCCGCTTCAGGTCAACCCGGGTTAAAAGGATTTTTCAGCGCGGTTTTCCATATCCGTGAAGTTGTTGAAAAGGCGCTTGAGGGTTCTCGGGCGCATGGGATCGCGCTTCGTCTGTATTCAAGCTCTCTTGAAGAGCCGAAACAGCTGATTTACGAACACGCTTCAGGCCCTCGAGCTTTTCTGGAGGAAGGAGCAGGCCTTGAAATCAGGCCGCGTCTTGAAATCGGGGGGAAAAACTGGGAGGTTGTCCTTCGGCCTGAGGAAAATTTTTTTTCAGGAAAGCAGAGGAATGACTGGGTTTTCATTCTCATTGTCGGAATTCTCTTGAGCGTGTTCGGATCTTTCTATCTGTATTATTTTGAGTCCGCCAAGCATCGGCAGATTCTGCGCAGGCTTTCGCTTCTGGATGAGATGACCGCGCTTTATAACAGGCGTGGGCTTGAATTTCTGGCTGAAGAGCAGTTCCGGCTCAGCCGGCGCAACAAAACGGGGCTCGCGCTCTATATCGCGGATCTAAATCATCTAAAGCAGATTAACGACCGCTTCGGGCATCAGGAAGGAGACCGCGCGATCAAGGCGGCCGCGCATTTAATGCGTAAAAGCTTTCGGGATTCAGACCTTGTTTCCCGCATCGGAGGCGATGAATTCGCGGTTGTCGCGATCAATGCTGATCCCAAAAAACTCCGGCTGATTCTTGAAAAGATCCAGATGGCTTTTGCCGCTTACAATAGAGACAGGATGCATCCTTTCGCCCTTACGATCAGTGTGGGTTTTGCCTATGCCGCGCCTGGAGAAGACAAAGGACTGGACGCTCTGATGGAAGAAGCGGACAAAGCTCTTTACGACAACAAAATTTTTAAACCCTCATTTGAAGTTCACGAATAAACTTATCCGCAGGGAGGTGCGCACCATGAACAAATCTTTCAGCCGATGGATGATCATTTACGGAATTTTTCTTATTACGGCAGGCGTTGCCGGGTATTTGTCCAACCCTGAAAAAGCCAAAACAGCGCTGATGTCCGGCGGCACTTTCGGCGTTTTATCAGTGGTCTGGGGGCTTCTCAGCGCTCGGGGAGTTCTGTGGATCCGAAAAGTCGCCGTGGGCATGATGGGTTTTCTCGCGATTGTTTTTTCCTGGCGCGCGGCTGCGGGATGGGCGGCCGTTTTGGGCGGAAAGCCGGAGAAGCTTTTTGCCGCTGTTTTGATTTCGCTTATGCTGACGGCGACAGCCGCCATGCTGACCGCTGTTTTCAGAAAGAAAATCTAAACAGCCGAGTGCTGTTTTTCACAAGGGAGGCAGATGATGAAATGCAACGTAGGATCCAAAGAACGCGCTCTTCGCCTGGGTCTGGGAACGCTGGCAGCCGCGGTGCTTTTACTTGGAAATTTTGAGGGACTGCCTAAAATCATTCTTGCCGTGATTGCTGTCGCGGGACTGGTGTCAGGACTGTTCGGGTTTTGTCCTTTAAATTGCATGAGAAAGCCGAAAGACTGAATTTAAAATAAAAAAGACGGAGTCAGTGTATGGGTTTGAAAACAGTTCTTTTCTGGTCCTGGACAGCTCTGTTTCTTTCTGTCCCTGCATCCTCCCTGCTCGCCGCGAAAGACGCACAGCCTGACCGGCATTATTTTGAGAGGTGTACGACCGAGGGTATTGCTGGTTTGAAACAGGGGGTCACGCGTGTGGAAGCTCGCAAGGCCTGCCGCGGTTTTGAGTTCCCGGCGGCGGAAAGCATTCAAAAAGGATTTGTTTTTGCTGTGGATAAGAAGCGCACAGCAAATGTGACGATTCCCGGCTGGCTGCCGGCCGCTGACCAAAGCATTGATTTTTTCTGTTCAAAGGAAATTGTGGTGATGGTGTATTACGATAACAAAGGTACCGCCGAATACGTAACCCGCTTTCCGATGCACCAAGCTTGAACAGACCTGCGCGAACAATACTTCATTCCCGGGGGCGCTGCTGGCTTTTACAACTTCAGGAGAAAGCATGATTCGATTTGATCCCCAGGCCTTGACGCTTCGGGTTTTTAATTTCTCGGTTAACCTTCGTTCCTCTCTCCCTTATCTGGCGGCGCTCACGCTTATCTGGGGTGTGATGATCGCTTTTGTTAATCCTGTCGGGGAGTTTCCTTTCAGCGACGACTGGATGTACGCGCGGACTGTTTTCGAGCTGGTCACCAAAGGTCATTATGTCCTGAATGATTTCCAGGCTGTGACGATTCTCGCCCAGATTCTTTGGGCTTCCTTTTTTTCCGTTTTATTCGGGTTCTCCATGACGACATTGCGCTTTTCAGTCATTGTGATCGGCTGGGGCGGCATTTTGGCGGCCTACGGCTTGTTTCGCGAGAACCGCGCGGGCCGCCTGCTGTCATTCCTTGGCGCCCTGGTTTTTGCAACAACCCCTTTCTTTGTGCTTTTTGCCAACACCTTCATGACGGATGTGCCCTTTGTCTCGCTGACCGTCGCGTCCTTTTACTTTTTAACCCGCTGGATTCAGCGTAACCAGCTTCAGGACCTGGCTGTTGGAATTATTTTGGCATGCGTGACAAGTCTTGTCCGGCAGCTCGCCCTGGTCATTCCGCTGGCTTTTCTGGTTACCTATCTGATTAAGGACGGATTAAGGCCCCGTTCGTTTGCCGTGACGCTTTTAACTTTGGGCGCTGTGGCCGGAACTCTTTTTCTGTATGAGAATTGGCTCAAGGCGACAATCGGACTACCCGTGATGTATGTTGAAAAAAAGAATGTTTTCCGGGTTGTTATGGCTTTTGACGCAGCGATGAAACAGAAACTTTTTATGGCGATTTTTTACCGCCTTACCGTTGTTTTAACGTATTTGGGAATTTTTGTTTTCCCGCTTCTTCTTTTGACGTTTAAAGCCCAATGGCGGCTTTTGAGCGCGCTTGAAAAAAGGATTTCCTGCGTTACAGCAGGGCTTTACGCCGCAGCTGTTACCTTCTTTCTTCTTAATATGAAACTTGTGATGCCGATTGGAGTTGACCAGCTTTTTAATTTGGGGCTTGGGGCAGAGCACATCGATGGCAGCACGATGTCTCCCGTCAAATATTATGCGGGACAAGCGCCTTTTGCATTCTGGCTGGTTCTGACAGCTGCCGGTGTGCTGGGCAGCAGCGCGCTGATAGGACAGGTTGGGGTTTTTGTTTTTCGCTTTTTCAGGGACCTTGTTCTTCGGCGAGGGGTTGAAAAGCATTGGCCGTCTGTTTTGTTTCTTTCACTGTTCAGTATTCATTTTCTCCCGTTTGGACTTTCCGGTCACTTTGACCGTTATCAGCTTTTCTACATGCCTTTTCTTGTTTTCTGGATTCTGAGGCTCAGCGGGCCGGCGCGATTTGAGGAGTACAAGCCGCTTCTGCCGGTTTTTCTTGTTCTTGTGATGCTCATGACTTTTTTTTCGGTAGGAGCCACCCGCGATTGCATGATGCGTAACCGTGTCCGATGGCATGTTCTCAGGCATCTGATGTCGCAGGGGATTCCAGCCACCCAGATTGATGGAGGTTATGAGTTCAACGGATGGTATACCTATGACAAAAATTACCAGAAAAGACCTGATATGAACTGGTGGTGGGTCAAAGATGACAAATACCGTGTCTCCTACAGTCCGTTTGCTTCCGGGTATAAATTGCTGACACAGGTGAATTATGACCGGTGGGTTCCCCCGGGGCGCAGTAGTCTTTACGTCCTGGAGCGTATCGCCGAGACGAGAGAGCCTTACAGGGGACAAACCCGGAGTGTCTATGAGATGTAGGCGCGGATCCCTTCGGTCTGAATTTTTTTGAAGATCTTCGTTAACAAAGGATAAGAATGTGATTTTGAGTTTCATACCGCTTATTTGCTTTTTTGCTCTGGCGTGCGCCGGGCTATACAAACTTCCGCATACAAAGGCTTTCATTCCCGCCCGAGTTTTTTTGATTCTTATCCTGCTGATTCTGGTGGGATTCATCTCGGTGCTCATCCTCATCAAGCATGGCGTGATTCCAGGGCTTCCGGAAGCCGGGTAAAGAATCCCGGCGCCTCATGAAGATAAAAAAGCTCTTTCTCTAGCAATGGCTAGCATCCCTTTCGTTTAACCCCTCGTGGCTCGAAAAGCCCCTTTTATTTGGCGCTTTTTTTTGACAGAGCGTTATTCATCAGCTATTTTTTTTCAGCCATTCCACACTTTTTTATAAATCCTTTTTAAATGAAGGAGTTTTTGGTTGAATTCCCCTGTTAAAAGAGCTGCTTCTTTGGTCGTCGCGTTCTCGATGCTTTTTACCGGAACCGCCCGCGCCGATCTCTCGACCGTTGCGCCTTCTTTAAATCTCTCTGAAAAGAACTTTCCCTTTTCAATCGACGTTCCCTTTGATCTCGGTACGGTCGAGGAAATCCGCACGCCGGATTCCGGTTTCAGTGGACCTGTGGTGGTCATGGTTCAGACGCTGCACGGTCACTATGAAACAGCTTTGAAAATCAAAGGTCTTATTGACTATCTCCATTCAAATCACGCCGTAAACCTCTTGTTTGCCGAAGGCGGAAGCGGGCCGCTTCATCCTGAGTATCTGCGTTTCACGGAAGACTCTGAAACGAATGCCAAAATCCTTGATGAGCTTGTCCGCAAAGGCGAAATGACCGGTGCTGATCTGGCTTTGTCTGAAGGCCGGGTCAAAGGAATTGGAATCGAAAACGCTGCGAGCTACAAGCATTCGTACGAGGCTTTTAAAAATGTGCTGGGACGGCATGCTGCAAACGAGAAAGCGCTTGAAAGCGCACGTCTGGATCTTGACCGCAGGGCTTCCAGGGTGATCGGGGCTGAACTCCGGGCGATACTTTCCGGGTGGCTGAAATTCGGTTCTGGACAGCTTGACCTTGCGGCTGCTGTTGATTTTCTGCGCGCTCAGGCGCCTTCTGTTCTGGGAGTTGATTTTGAAATGGCTTTCACTCAGTTTGAATGGCCGCAGGTGACTCGGCTTGTTCTTTTAAGCGAACTTGGCAGAAGACAGAATCAGGAATCCTGGGCAGTTGAAAAATCGACACTGATAGAAAAAATAGAAACGCTCGGGCTCGACAAGTCCTTTCCCGGTTTTCTCGAAGCTCGCGAAACGGCTGCAGAGCCGCGCCGCAAAGTAGAACAGTTTATGTCACTTGCCGCGCCTGCAGGATTGAAGCTGACGGATTATCCTCAGGCCGTTTATAAGGCGGCTTCAAAGGTTCTTGAAAGTGAGATCGATTCCAGGCAGCTGTATGAGGAAATCAGCAGGCTCTTTGAAAGAATTCTTTCTTCGACTGTCCGCAGCCCTGAAGAGCAGATTCTGGTTGAGGAGTACAAGCAGCTCAGGCTTGCGGATAAACTTCTTCGTCTTGAACTTTCGCCGCAGGAGTGGCGCGATTGGCAGTCCCTGGGGGCAGCGCCCGCGGCCCTTAATATGGAAGCTCTGACTGAAACCCTCAAACAGGCCGAAGGTTTTTATCTCTCGCTGGAAGCGCGCGAACAGTCTTTCCTTGAGTCGATTGATCAGACCCTGCGTTCCACGAAAAGTAAAACTGCGGTTTTGGTTGCCGGCGGCTTTCATGGCCGGGAGATGATGGATAAACTTGAAAACCTCGGCATTGGAAGCGTTCTTGTGACGCCGCACATTTCCGGCGATCTTGAGGAGACACTTTACCAGAAAATCATGCTTCGGGGCGCGACTTTGGAACAAACTCTTTTGAGTAACGGCGCTCAAGCGTCCGTCTCGCAGGGCTGGGATGTCCGGGCGCAGTCGGAAGCGGTTCGACAGACTCTGAAGGATCAGGGAAGTGAGGTTGCCGGGGATATTCCTTACTTTTCGGCAGTTAACGATGCTCTCGCGCTCCGGTCAGAACTCAGAGCGGAAAGCGGCGAATATAAGCTCGCAGAAAAAGAACTCGATATAAAGGTTCTCTTTTCCGCGGATGATCAGGATAAGCCTCTTGAGCAAATTGTTTTTATCTCGGATAACACGGGGACCATGGTTGAAAATTATGGTGAGCCTCTTTCGGGAACGATTCTTTCGGACGCGGCCTTCCTTTTAAACAGCGGCAAAGCTTCGGTTGTCATCAACTCGGGGGATCCTCTTCGGGATCTTTCAGCTAAAACGTACAAGCCTTTACTTGAAGCACTTACGCCGGAAATGCGGACTCGTTTTCATATTGTCGCGGACGGCGGTTCCCGCCGCATAGGCTTTAAGGAAGACGGATCAGCCCGTTATTTCGACGAGCTTGAATCCTGGCCGAAGGAACGGCGTTTTGCCTACGCCCGCGTTCTTGCGGACGCTTTCTATAAGGAACTCAAGAAGCGAAAAGGCCGTCTTGCTGAAGGGCTTAAAGATGTGAGAGATGAAGCAATTGACCGGATCCGTGAAGAGCGGGTGAAGGCACTTGAAGCTCTTGGGCCTGAAGGGTGGGGCGAAACGAAACCGGGTGAAGCGAAATTCATGTTTGATCTGATGCCGGAAAACTACCGGCCGGGATGGGGAAGAATTTTTGTGTATGACGTTGGTCCCAAGGTCAGTCTTGACGCGCCAGTCATCCGAGATTATCTGCCGGCTGATTTTATGCCCGGTGCCATGGAAGACGTTCAGAAGACTTACCCCGAAGGCACGGACGATCTTTATGTGGTTTCAGTGCCGGGGGCTGTCGATATGGCCCGCGTTTCAAAAGTTCAGGGCGTCGAGAAGACCCTTGGGGCGGAAGTTTATCCGAAACTCGATGCGGCCCGTCCGGTTCTGATGGTCGTGATCGGCGACGGCGATAATGATATTCCCACTTTCAGCCTGAAAAGCCCCGAAGGACTTCCGGCGGCTGTCGTGCCCGTGTTTCTCAGGGACAGTGCCAACTACTCCGGCCGGCTTCCTGAGCAAACCTGGATTGGAGCTTTCAAACTCGCAGGAACCGCGCAAGTGCTCCGCCACCTTGCTGAGCACGCGGGAAAAAAGATTGCAGACATTCCGCCTTTGAAGCTTCGTCAGTGGGTGCGTTCCGAACTTCGGTCGGAAGGGGCGGAAGCGATTGGCTTAGACGGCCGCCTCGAGGGTCTTGATCTGTATGAAAAGGTTTTCAGTAATGCGCCGGACACGACACTTCGCGTAGGGCGTGATATTGCACACACAGGCGCTCTTCAAGCCTCCGCGATTATTCGGGGAATTCAGGAAAAAAGAAAAGCGTATGACGCGGAGGGGCAAAAAGACCGCGATGTTTTTATCATTTTTGCGACCGGTAACACCCAGTGGCTCGGCCTTACGACACTGGCCAGCATTCTTGACAGCTGGGGCAGCTGGGATGAAGAAACGCGACAGCTTCTTATTTCCAACGGAGTTGATCTTTCTGACAAACCCGACATGGGCAGAATTTTCGCGACGCATCTGGACACAATTTTCCCTCAGAGCCGTGATGACTATTACTCCTACGCTAATGAATTGCACAACATGTTTGATAAACTTGGAATTTCCCGCGAGAAACGCCGCATGTTTTACGGGGACGTTAAGAATGATCTGATTGAACCCGGTACGGACAATCAAATGGACAAGGCCGCGTTTGAAAAAGTTCAGGCCTCGATTGATGAAGAAGGTTTGAAGCTCAATGAGTTTTTGTCGGGACAGCTTGCAAGTGATCATGCGCAGTATGCCTACCTGGACGCGGTGAACCGCTATACAAAAAAGATGTCGGAATTTGTTTTGGCCAAGGGGCCGGATATCGCGCTTTTCAGTGCGGGGCCTTCTTATGAAGGGAAGGGCCACTTTGCTTTCAATGAAGCGGGCACACCTTTCGACCAGGGGCTTGTGATGGCGCTTCTCAGTTATCACGCGGCCGCCGGGAATATCAAGGACCGCGGCGGGATGCAGCATTTCCGCACGCCTTCAAGTGCGATCAAAATCGGCGGGGCGACGCTGGGACCGAAAGAAATCCGTTCGAATAACCCGGTCTTCATTACCATTATCAACGGCAAAGAAAAACGGGAGTCTGTCCGCAGCCTTGTGGAAAGAACAGCGGACATTCAATACCCGATGACCGCACTTCAAAGCGGAGCTTCAGGCAGTGTCCTGATTATGGAATCCGCCTCCGGAAGCACGCTCCGTTATTTTACAAATACCTGGGACTTTGCAGGAATTCCCGCCCGGGAATGGAGCGGAGATCTTCGGGCAAAGCTGTTTGTCCGCCTCTCGAAAGAAACCGGAAAACCTGTTTCAGCGCTGACGGTTGATGACTGGCTTAATTCGCCGGGTAAAGACCAGGCTGAAATTGCCGCGTTCCGGACAAAGAACCTTGTTGCTTTGACTGCGCTTCAGCCTTGGGAAGTTCTGAGGGATGAGGTTGTGAAAACCCTGAGTGAAGAACCTCTTAAATCGGAACAGGTTCCCGCGCGTCTCGGGCTGCGTTCCGGGGATGAGATCGTTCATATCGGTCCGCATCTCGATGATCTTTCGCTGGCCGCGCAATTTCTGGTCTCTGAGTTTTCAAAGCAGGGCCACCGTCTCTATTCCTATTACACGGCTCCGGGTTACACCGCTGTTTCTGATGAATATGTTTTAAGCGCGCTTGGAACGCTCACGGATTTCAAAGCGGATGAACTTGCAGCCCTTGAAGATGAAACACGCTCTGTTTCTGCCTTCAAGCAGAACGAAGAAAAATACCTGCGTCAATTGATCAACGTTCTGGCCGCCCGGGATCTTGTCTATGACCCGATGAACTATGACACCTGGTCTCAGATGCCGACCGAAGAACAGAGGCTTCGAGCTAAACTGCTTTTCCTTCGTCTCAATTTTGAATCTTCGCTGAAAGGCCAGCTGTCATCGCCGGGGAGGGTCACGGCGCTCCGCGATGCTCTTGAAATTTATATCAAGGCCAAGCCTCACTGGGGATCTTCTGAAATTGTGGTAATGCAGAAATTGAAAGTAGCCCTCCGCTTTGTGGAAGAACAGACCGAACTCATGAGCCGCGGCGTGGGGTACGACGATATTTTCTTTCCTTTCCAGTCCAGCTGGTATGCCCTTGAGCGCAAGGGGACAGCGCGGCAAAGCGACATTGATGTGATTAAAGATGTCATCCGAACCAAAAAGCCCCGTATGGTCATTGTGAATGGAGAAGGCTTCATGGATCACGGTGCTCATTCGATTACCGAGATGACGGTTAAGGTTGCTGTGAAGGAGCTGTATGAGGAAGGCTCTCTGCCTGACGGTTTTCGCATGTTCTTCTACCGGGGAGTCTGGGACCGGGCGGAAATCACGGGCCGGCCTGACCAGATTCTTGTCGCTTTGGGTGAAGAAGAATTGAATGAAAACAAATCCAGCTTTGTCCGTAACTATCCTTCTCAGGCGCCTGCGCTGGTGCCGGACGCAAGCGTCAAAGAACCGATGTTTTTTTCCGATCAGGTGGTCACGAACGCGCGCGAGACTCTTGCGGAATGGGCAGCGCTTAACGGCAGGGCCACGGACGATCCCGCGCTGCAGGGCATTCTTGCCTTTGACATGATTGATTTTAATTCCCGTTCTGCGGTCGAGTCTTTTCTTGCGGAGGTTGTTGCCAAGAAAACGGAACTCGACCGTGTGCAGGTTCCGATTAACCGCGCATCCTTGAGCAAAATTATTGGTTCTGCCCCGCCTTACGCGGATCTTTCCGGCGAGCCTGGCGAGCAGTTCCTCTCTGTTCTGGCCGCCGCGGGTTTTCCCTTTGAAACCGTTCTTACCAAAGAAGAGATCGAAAAAGCAAAGCTTGAGACCCGTTCTGAACTCAGAACTGAAGAGCTGCCCGGAGATCCTGAATTACTCCAGCTTTCCGGCTCGGCCTCAGACTTTGACAGAAATCCGTTTCCTGCCATTGAAAAAATGGCCGGCTGGTTTGCCCAGCACCGGTGGTTCATGGAAAAGGGAAACACAGTCAAAGCGATCGAGTATGTGGATGCTTTTATTCTAGGGGAAGAGAACGGGAGCTTTGTGCATGGCTTGATTGTCCGGCTTAAGCTTGCGAACGCGGAAGGGCAGGAGTTTACAAAACAGTATTTCATTCCTGTGATTGTTTCTCAGGCAAAGCCTGAAGGTGTTGACTCCAAAGAAATGGTTCTTGTTCGCTTGCCGGATGGGGAACGTTACCTGTCTTTGGCCGAGCATCAGGGCCTTTATCAAAAAATGCTATTGGAACATTTTCAGAACCGTAAGGAAGCGGGCACCTGGAATCAGGGGCGCGTTGTCTTTTCTCCTTCGGATTCTACTCTGCAGGGGATAAGTGCTTCAGACGTTTCCGCCGGACCCCTGGGCGTTTCAACGTCCAATGTCCTCACGAAAGTCACTTCCGCAGAAACATCCGTGGTCAGTAAGACTTATAAAGATATGCGGGGTGTTTCAGGGCAGGGTGACAGGGTGTGGCCCGCGAATACGGAAGTTCCCAAGTACGAAGCGCTGGTAAAGGGGAACTACCCCTATATGCCGCCGCTTTATGGAACCATGGATTACGTCAGCTCCTCGGGACAGAGAACCGCTTTGGGATTGATGATGAAGGCCGTAAAAGCGGAAACAGAGGCGGGCGGTGTTTTCTGGGAAGGTCTGACACGGTTCATGAAAACCCTCAAGGCTTCGGATCCTGAATCTGGAAAAGCGACTCAAAAAGCTCTCGAAGGCGCCAGCATTTTTTCCCGTGAACTTGCCGGCACCGTCGCTGAAATGCATACGGCCTTTTTGAAAAGCGGAAGCGCCGGATTTACCGCGGCATCAGCGTCCGGCGGTGAAATTCAGGGCTGGGAACGATCCGGCCAGCAGCATCTTGCCGAGGCGCTTTCCAGCCTGGATCAGAGGATTTCGGCAAATCCGGGGGCTGAAAACCTGAAGCGCCTTCGTGCCGAGTTTGTGAAGCGCAGCGAAGCTGTAAAAGATGCCAAAAACGCCCTCGACGAGTTTGAAGGGGTCCTGATGAAAGCGCCGGTCCATGGGGATTTATCGACTGCGCAGGGACTCATTGAGGCGCTTGGCGATGCGAAACTTAACCGTGAGTATTGGGACATGACCGAACGCGGCGCTCCTGCCGATGTGGCGAGCAAGGCGAAGGCTCTTATCAAACAGGTCCGGTGGCTGGATTTTGAAGGCCCCCCGGCCAAGGAATCCGTAGCGCCTTATTTTGATCAAAGGGAAAACTGGATCAAGGATGCGGCCGGAGTTCTTGAAGGATTCTGGTATATCGCCAACATCCAGCTTTTCAATTTCCTGGAACTCAACCCGCAGGAACGTCCCGAAGATCGTGAGGAGGCCCGGAAAGCTTCCCTTGTCCTCGCGGGATATGCGGATGTTTCCGAACTTGCCCGCGGGATAAACCCCGAAGTCATCCGCCTTATCAATCAGTGGGTGACTGAGACGACAAACGCCTTTCTGGACGGCTATTTCGACACGCTTGAAAAAGAAGGCTACGGGAACGCCATTCTTTCCCGCTGGAACCGCCAAACCGCGAGGGATTTGGTGGATTACTATCTGATGGAGCGCGCGATGCACGAATTTCATTATGAATTTTATGCGCGCGAATGGGGGTGGGAGGGAATTCCGGGAACCCGGATTCTTCAGCTCACGGATTCCGGCCGTCTGACCAAAGCGCCGGGCGAAGTCAGGACTTTTACGGCCTCGGACTCTACGGTTTTCGGCGGCGCGCTGACTGAAGTCGCGGAAGTTCCGAAGAAAGAATTTTTTTCGCCCATCGATGCGGCGATTCCCGTGGACGGAGTTTTTTTCCCCTTTCACCATATGCGTCATGCGGATGACTGGGGTGTTGGAAATTTTTATACCGCCAAAGCTGCCGGAGATTTTGCCCATGCCATGGGCTATCACGTGATGCAGGATCTTCCCTTTACTTATTCTTCCGCGGGCAATTCACCGTACTCGGTTTTAAGCGCGCTTTTGCTGGACCCTGTTTATTTGAGTGCGCCTGAAGCGGTTCGCATGCTTGAGCGTTCCGGGATTCCAGTGGCTGGCTGGCAGGAATTCTTAAATGAAAACGGGAGCAAGATTGAAGCTCTGAAAAACAATCCGCAGATACAGCATCAGGAAATCATCAATCTTAATCTTGCGGCCATACGCCTTGTCTGGGACGCGCTTCAGCAGCATCAGGATTCTCCTCTCTGGCAAGCCTTTGAAAGTTTCAAACAGGATCATCAGGAAATGGCAGAGGATGACCTCCTTTACCTTCAGCTCAAGACCGAACTGGGCGGGGATTGGAGAAATTGGGAGGCTGGTTTGCGGGACCGCGATCCCGTCTCTCTTCGGGGCGCGCGCGAGCGCTTTAAGCCGGAACTGGATTTCCAGGCTTTTGTTCAGTACGTTCTTGATCTCCAAAAGCAGGAGCGCGATGCGCACTACCAGAAGCTTGGGGTCTCCACGATGGTGGATATGGCTTTTGCGCCGCCGGATGCCGAGATCTGGAAAAACCCCGCGGCCGTGGGCATGCATAAAGAAAACGCATACCGCCGTGATGCGGTTCAGGGTGTTCCGGGCAAAAAAGAAGCGCCCGTAGGTCAGCTCTGGAATTTTTCGGTTTATGACTGGTCTAATCCCGCGGCGCTTGCGCTTTTCATCAAAGTCTTCAAAATTAATTTAGACCGCGCGGATTATCTGCGCGTGGATCACACCCTTGGCCTCTACAGAATTTTTGTCTTTCTTCAAAAAGGTCTTTCGCTCGCGGAACTCGGCATTGAAGGGCAGATCGCGGCTATCCGTGAGCGCGCCCTTCGGGAAAACACGGAAGAAGCCAAGAGCCGAGCCGTTTTGGAAACCTGGGAATTGATCCGCGCCGCGCTTCTTGAAAAAGGCCGCGAGCTCGGGCTGCCACCCGAGGTCTTCACTCTGGTCTTCGACGAGAATGGCCAGCTCCGCAAGGGCGGTAACATGGTCATGGCCGTCCGCAAGGTTCCCAGAGACCAGCATGAACAAAAACTGCCGATGGATTCGCGCTGGCAGCGCCTTCACTGGGAAGAGGATGATTTGTTTGAAGGCGAGCCGAAATGGGACACTATCCGCCTGACGCCCAACGAACGCGCCCAGGACAACGGTGATATCCGCACCTGGCTTTTCCCTGAAGACGGCAGAGACCCCGCGAAAGCGGATGACCAGATTCGTCTCGGTTATTTCCGTCTTTCTCCGGGTGAAACCGCGATGTCTGAACTCTCGCGCATCGCGCAGGAAACCGGCAAAAAATTGATTTTCGAAACTCTGGGAACGGTTCCTGAACCCATTCAGAGGTCTTCCAGCCGTTTTGGAAATAATTATTATCCGCTTGTTTACGGGCTGGATCCCTCAAGCTGGTACAACCCGCTGAAAATTAAAACACAGAGCGGCATGATGACCTTTAATGTCGCGGATACCGGGTCTCCCGAGGCTGCGTGGGCCGGTCTTCAGGATTGGTTTGGCGTCAAGGGACCGATGGTTCGAGCCTTTTTTCCGGATATGCCCGGAGAACAATTCGATCCGCATATGCGCGGCGTGACTCCCGAGATCCACGAAAAGCTCCTTCAAATGGTTTATGACCCGCAGGGTATTTACCCGCAGATTCCGGAAGCGCATCTTCCTTTGATCGCCCTGCTGGGATTGATTGACATCGCGAACCTTCCGGAAAGTTACCGTTTGAACATTCCCGGGCAAGGCGGCCAATGGATCAACCGGCTGCCCAAGGACCTTTCCCTTGAAGATTTGACTGCGGCGGCGAAAGGCGAAGCGGCAAGTGAAGCTGCAAAAAAAGCAGTTCAGGTGGTTCGCTCTTTGCAGGAAAAACGCGCCCGCCACACGCCGCTCAAAGTCTCTAAGGATGTGCGGATTCTGAGAACCACTCCGGATGTCCGGGAAGCCGGCATTCAAATCAGAACCGTTTCAAAAATGAACCCGGCTTCAACGCCGCCCTTTTTTGTCGAAGCTGCTGTCCAGGGCGACTCCAAGCGTGTCGATCTCGTCGTCCGCTATAAGGATGGCCGGGAGGCGCGCTTTGACGTCCGGGATATCCCGTCCGCCCGGGGAAATAATCCGGAAGTCTCCAATGTAGGCGCTATGCTGAGACCGGAAAAGCCTGGGATCTATGAATTCCATTTTGAAATCGAGAAGCAGGACCTGACGCGTGAAGTCACGGCCACCGGACATTTGATTGCCGTTCCTGAAGGGGCCGATTTGAACCCGATGTCACCGGACTACGTTTTAACCCCAGATGCCCGTGGTTTTCGTTCTGAACTGAGAACCGAAGGCGGAGACGAATGGAAGGCGGGGGATCAGGTTCTTGATACGCAGTTTCTGGATACGGTTTATACGATCGAAGTTATCGATTCCTCTGCGGGTAAGGTCAAATTTACTTCAGGACTTGAGGTCAGTGCACGGCAGCTTGGAATGCGCTTTGTCCGGGCTGTCTCTGCAGCTGCGGCGCTTCTGCCGGCAGATGAGCAGGAGTTCAGGGACAAGGCGGACGCGGCGGGACTTCGTGTGGGCGATCGTTACGGCATAGGGACTGCGGTCTATACGTTTCTCGACATAGTGAGGCATCCGCAGCACGGCATGGCTTTTCTGTTCCGCGTCGAGAAAAACGGGCAGATGCCGGAAGACGGGTATTTGATTCCCGATTATTTTCAGTCATTCAAACAGGCCGCTCGGTTGATTCTGGATGCGGAGCCGGGGGCTGTTCAGGAATTGACGTCATCCCAGGCGGAAGTTTTCGCTCCGTTGGTTTCCAAGTCTGCTGACCAGGGATTGATCACAAAACATCTTGAAGGCGAGCGCGCGGCGGATATGACGGCGGATGAAGAACTTTGGAATCTTTTGCCCGCGGACGTGCGGGAAAAAATCGAACGTGTGATAGCCGAGTACCGGGATCACTGGAAAACCGGGGACATCGAACGTGAAGATGGATTTTCAAATGAAAAACGGGCTGTCAAAATCGCCTGGAAGGGAATAATTCGCGGCGAGGAGATTGACGGCATTATTGTTTCAGGCGTTCTGTTTAACCGGGACAATATCGGAGAAGATTTTCGAGGCCTCACGTGGGGATCCACGGGAACCGGAACGGAGGATCTTGATGAAGAGACGATTCGTGAAAGTGCCATCAATGTTCAAGTTGCTGCCGATGGCCGGCCGGATCTTCGGCCCGCTGCGTTTGCGCAGAAGGGCGGTCACGGCGGAAAGACGGCGGTCAGGAAATTCAGGAATGCCCGCACGACCTTGCCTGCCAAGGGGCTGAGAACGCCGGTGGCTGTGGGGTATGCCCTTTACACGCCCGAGCATATTAAAAAGGATGGTGAGCCTCTCGGGGTTTTTATTTCCGCGCATCGAAAAACCGAAAAACGCTTTAAAGAGTATCAGGAAAAAGCTGTCCAGGGGCTTCTGAAGGGGTATTTAGAAGCTGTGGCCGAAGTGAAACGCCGGGCCTTGACCACTTTTCAAATCACCTATTTTGATCCTGCCCAGGTTATTCCCGAACTTTTACAGGAAAACAATATTGACGTTCTTTCCGAAGTCTACGGCCGGGAGCTGCGAAAGGTTATTGATGCCGGGCTGTATCCGCATTCCCCGCATTTTGCCAACTTTGAAGCCGATCCGTCGGGGCGTCTGCCGACAACATGGCATGACCTCGGCGGGTGGGAAGTCAGCGAAGAGCTGACGCCCGAGCAGGCGTTCGGCTACGCGTATATGACGCTGACTTACGCGATGCTGAATTTGAAAATTCGTTTCGGAAATCGTCTCGAAGAATTTTACAACGCCGGTTATATCCATCCCTACCATGCTTTCTTCAAAGGATTCTTTCACGATCAACTGCAGAATCCGGATTTTAACCTCGACGATTTCAGTCTGGATCGCGACGGCCGCAGCAGCCTTGAGTATGCGGCCTATGATGCGGTTTACCGCGATGAGCCTGGACGCCTTCAGCCCCTGTACAAGCGTCTGGATCAGCCGTTTGTGAAAGTTCTGCGCGAGGTGATGGGAATGCCTGTAAGCGCCGAAGAACGCGGATTGTTCAAGCCGGACTCGGGAGCACGGATGGTTCGCCCCAGGCCGGTGTCCGAAAATGTTCTTGCTGAAGAATGGGAAGATGGCGAAGGGGTCAATGTTCACAGGATGTATGAACAGATGCGGCAATCCGTCGGGATGGAGGCTGTGGGGCCTCAGTTTGTTCAGGAGTACATTGTTCCGGAACTGAAAGCCCTCGTGACGCCTGAAACGCTTGATGAAGTTGTGGAGTACGGAGCCGGAGCCGGCACGCTCTGGGATTGGGCTCATGATGGATTTGCCGACTGGTATCCAGGCAATCCCCGCTACCCGTCGTGGATTCAAACGGACATGAACATGGATGCGCTGCGGATGAGCCGCGGGCATGTCAAAAAAATTATTCCTGTCGATTTGCGTGAAGAACCGATTCTTTTCAAAGAGAAGGCTGCGGCTGTGAGCTGGGCCGGTCTCGACACGCTGCCTGTTCCCGAGATTCCGGCCGTAGTGCGTTCCATTGCGGAAACGCTCAAGCCTGGCGGTAAACTGATTGTCGGGCTGGATATGGGCGCTTCGGTGACGGCAGAAAGTTTCGAAGCCGGCAGAAACGGTTGGGTGGCTTTCCCTTACTTTACAGATTTGACACCTGGCGAAGGGCGCCCGTCCGGAATGATGTATCTCGATTGGCCGGCGATGAAGCGGTCATTTCGTCCGGGCCCGCGCGATCAGGCGGTCTGGCCCATGATTCAGCAGTATATGGCGGCTTACACGGCGAAAGATTCATCGGCTGAAACCGTGATCATGCATGCCCTTCAATCTAAAGAAGGAGCGGCGAATCTTCAAATGATCAGCAGGTGGATTGAAGAAAAAGCCCGCGCGGCTGGCTTCCTTCGGCACATTGCCGTATCGCGGCCCGCGCTGCATATTGAGCGCATTCAGCGCGCCGCTGAAGCTGCCGGGTTCTCGATTCAGTCCGCCGGTGAAATCTCCAAAACGTATTTTATCGATCGTTCGGCTATTCCCGGTCTTCGTCCTGGAATCAATCACATCGTTTATTCGGAAGGTATGGTGGTCCAGAAGGTGTCGCGCGGAGTCGACAACGGGAAAGTCCGCGTTGATGCGAAGTTCCATCTGCTGACGGCGGTTAAAACCGGAGAACCAAAAGAACCTTTGGCTTACACGCCCCTGGGCATTGGAGTCCTGAACGGCGGAAAACTTCAGGGACAGAAACCGAAGCTATACCAGATCGCAAAAATGCTGCCGGCACCGGGAGTCGAACAGCCTGCCGCTCTTTCCAAAGCCGAGATTCTTAAAAGGACTGAGGCGGCTGTCCGGGACGCCCTGCAGAGCGACAAGGTGAGAAAACCGGCTAAAAGATTCGAGGAATCCGCAGCCGCTCAACAGATTGCCCGTGACCTTTCGGGGACGGTTGGGCTGTTGACTGAGCGCGATGTGAACAGCGCGTTCAGCCGGGCGCGTCTTGGTTTTACTCAGTCTGGCCATGGGGCCGAAATAGCGAAACGTCTGAATGAAATTCTCGGAAGGTCCGAGCTTCGAACCCATGTGAATGTTCAAGAAGAGAAAGCTCCTGAAGCTTTTGAAGAAGAGAACCTTCGGGCTGCGCTGATTGAAATCGCGGAGGGAAGAAATCCCTCGGTGGACGAGCTTGAAAAGCTTGAGAGGCTGATGGATGAAGATGCGGCTCAAAGCGTCGTGACACCGTATTTTGGAACGGACAAGACGAGGATTGTCGAGGAACGTATCGAGCTTTTGAGAAAGGTCTGGCCTGCTTTTCGTGAATTCTGGCAGACGCAGGTTTTAAGTTCGGATGTGCCCGCGGATTCCTTGTGGCGCGTTTATCTGCCTCTGGCGCAATGGACTCTTTCCGAGAAAAGGACCCGCCGTCCCGATGAGCTTTTTGTTGTGGGGATCGGGGGCGCGATCGGAAGCGGCAAGACAACGCTTTCCCGTGTGATCGCTCTGCTGTTAAATGAAATGATGGATCAGAACGAAGGCCAGGCCGTGGCCCGTTCGCTGGATGATTATTACTTACCCAAAGAAACCCGCGAAAAACTTCGTGAAAAAGGCTACGCGCCGGGTATGCGTGTGAACCGGGCGCTTCCCGGTACGCAGGATGTGGATTGGATGCTGCGCGATATTCAAGCCATGGAAGAAAGCGGTCCGGAAACGGTGCTGGATCTTCCGTCTTTCAGCAAGCTCAAGGATCAGCACGTTGAACCGTATGAGATCACGGGAAAAGTCGGTGTTTTTGTTTTTGAAGGATGGCTGAACGGTGCACCCACCGATGCTGATCCAGCGCTTGCAGATGAGGGCTTGAAAAGGGTGGTCGCGGAAGAAATCAGAAAGTACGCACCTGTCTTTGACCGCTTTGACGCGCTTCTTGCTTTCCCCAGGCCCTCGGTGGAGCGCATGATTCTCGGGCGTATTCAGCAGGATGATCATCAGGCAAAAACCAGCGGGCGAAGAGAATTCACGGATGCACAGATTGAATCGCTGATCCGCTACTGGGAAGCGGACTATTGGCAGACAGGGCTCACTTCTCCCTCGCCCCGTCATGAGGATGTGACGCTCTGGATTGAGGCGGATGAAAGCCGGAATCTTTTGTCTGTGAAGGCGGGAGGGCGATGGACCGGACGTTCAGAACTCAGGGCCGCGGAAGAAAAAAATTCAGGCTGGCTTCGTGAAGAACTGGGGCTGAGCGAAGACGAAGTGATTTCTCTCGCCTCGAGTGAGCAGGTCCGCTGGCGCATGAGGGATCTGCATAGCCTCTTGTCTGCGCGCTTTCCCGGTAAGTTGTCAACACTGACAGTCGCCGGAGGATCAGCCGCCTTTGCTTATTCACTTGGTTTGGCAGCACCCTATAAGGGAGAGATTGAACGTGTTTATGATCAATTTCTGGGCTACGCGGAAAAAACGTCCGAAGCCCTCGCTCTGACGGATTTTCGAATGCTGAATTCGGTTTATGAAAAGCTTTCCGTTTATTTGGGCGAACCGGTTGTGAAACTTTCGGATCGCCCTGTGTACCAGCGGACATTTCTTCGGGAAATTCCGGAACGTCTTGCGGCTCTGGGGGCCGAGACCATTCCGCAGACCGCTGAAGGCAAGCCTCACCTGGCAGGATTTCTCAAGGACCGCCCGAACACGGCGGGCGAAGAGGATATTCGTCAGGGGCTTCTTGAATGGCTGAATGTGCCGGATTCCGAAGGGAAGACCTGGAACCTGCCTGTCTTTCGCACTCAGTTTCTGGAGTTATTTCCGGAATATGACTCGCCCCGTTTCGATCACGGATTCCTGTTATGGACTTTGGATCTTGCCTTCGAATTTAAACGCGAGGATGACGCGCGCAGCAGCCGCCTTGGCGGAGTCGATACGTTTGTGGGGCAGTCCTTCGGGTTTACGCGTGAAAAGAGTACGCGGAAAATGAGAGCGCTGAGGGAGCATCTTGAAGCGCTTGAGCTCGCGAAGCTGCGTTTTGAAAGTCCTGAAGATGCGGCGGATCTGGCGGATTATGTTTATCAGCCTGCCGCGCTGGGACAGATTCAGGATCTCCGCAAAATAAGGGTTCTCGAAGCTCTTTCGTCTGAAGCGGGAAGAAGCGTTGGCTCTGTGGATGTTCTCGATGAGCTGGGTTCTCCTGAAATCCGCTGGAACATACCCGAATTTTACAAAAGGCATGCCTCAATTACCTGGCTGAGAACACGCGGTTACCATACGTTTTTTTACGCGGCCCAGATGGAGATTCCGATGCGCCGGATCCTGCGCGAACGTTATGACCTCTACGCGGGCAATATGAAACTTGTCGCGGAGTCCTTTGGTATGGATCCCAAGGCCATGCGTGACTTCTATGCCGCGATGGGTATGGATCTTTCGCTCCTTTATGTCAGTCGTGGACATTTTTTGAAGCTGCTTGGGCAGGACAAGCAGGTCTATCTTGACCGCATTCAGAAAGAAGGATGGCAAAGCCTTCCCGCGTGGAAGGAAGAGGTCATGAAGCAAGCCAACAGCAAACTCAGCGACTCAGGCAGTCCGCAGATCGTTTTGAAAAATATCAGTCATGCGGATATCGTCTGGGGACTCGATCTTGCCGGTGAATTTCTGAAGGAATTCAGAAGACTGCGGGAAACCGAAGGCATGACGATGTTGGATGCCTCAAGAGCTTTTGGGTTTGTGGGTGAAAAAAGCGGAGCGCTGACGCTGCTCAAAAGAATTGAGGAAGGGATACGCGAGAAAATCAAGGAAGAGAAGAAGCTTTCCCTTTATGTTTTCGATATAGAAGATCTCAGGGCCAGACTGAGAAAAGCTTATGCAAAAGACAGGGCCGCGGCGGTCAGGATCAAGCGCGCTGCCGACGGTGTGTGGGAGACGTTGAGAAGCGGCTATTATTTTGAAAGTAACGGCGGTGAGAGCGCTTTTGTGAGTTCGAATGTATCTTCTGTGCTGAGCAAGGTAAAGGGGCCCTACAAGCTCACGCAGCAGGATTCCTTCTTATTGATCGAGCAGGCCGTGATCTCCGCGAAGGTTGAAGAAAGTCTGGAGCCCGCTGTTCGTTCAGAATTGCGCATGGATCCCATAAAGCCGGTTTCTCCTGCTTTTGCCGCGCAGTTCCGCAATTACAGTTTGCCTGCAGAAGAGACGGAATTGCGGGACCGGAAGCCTGAAAAGCCTGCGATCGTATTGTCTCCTGATGCCAATTTTAGCGCGGACAGCCGGGAAGCGGCGCTGTATTTCGCGCTTGATGGTGTTCTTGGGTCTCATCCCGTGCTTGGCATGAAAGATATTGATCCCCAGGATGGCTATTTGATTACAAAAGCCTCTGATCTTCCGGGCGAAGATGTTTTTAAGTCCTGGTTTCTTATTCCTCGCGGTATCGACGAAGCTTTCAAGACCCAGCTTTTTCAGCAATTGAAACCCGGCGGTATTCTGATCATGGCTTTTGAAGAGGGGATTGTTCCTGATCCGGCCCAATTTGATGAGACAAAAGCGCAATGGCCGCCTGAGATTGCAACTGCCGTTTATGGATCTGTGAAAACCCAGGTTCAGCGCAGAGATGATGTGATTCCGTATGTTATTGTGCAGAAATCCCGTTCAGAACTGAGAGAAGCTTCGACTTTATCGGAACGCGACGCACTGAGCATTCCTGCGGTCCGTCTTCCGTTTGTTGCGGTTCCCACAGGCCGTGCGGCTTATGACGCGGCTCTTATGCTTGCAGGTATGGCTGACCCGTCCTGGCAGGGCGAGGCCCTAAATGATTTCCGGCAGGCTCTCGTAAGAGCTGTGGAAAGCTATTACCGGAGCGCGGGCGGTGAGGGTTTTGAAGAACAGGTTTCAAAGGTTCAGGCTGTCCTTCGCGAGAACAAACAAGTCATCGCTCTTTTCGCCCATATTGAAGATCTTTCTGCGGATCCGGCGCTGCGCCAGATTTTTGAAACAGCGGCATTTCTTGCCGAAGAAAATCAGGCCAAAGCCCATTATGTGGTGCTGACTGTTGACCGCGCAGGTGATGCCGAAATTTTGCGCGATAAACTCTTAGCGTTTCTCCGTGAAAAATACCCCGAGGACGCGGGGCTGAGAAATCAGCTTTACGCGCGGCTTCCCGTTGCTGCCGCGGCTGATCCGGCCATCACGAGACTTCTCCCCAAAGGAGCTGTTTCGGTCTGGGTAGATTGGAATTCGGATACGCAGGACACCACGGTGATTCCTGAACCCGCCCGCGAAAAACAGGTACGCGCAGACCAGCTTCCCAGCGGAGAAGTTCTGCAATTTGACGAGACGAACCGCGGTTACGGGGTCTCGCTTCTTCAGGCCGTTTTACTTCTTCTCCAGGGTGAGGAAGACAGCCGTCTTCAGCAAATTCGAAGCGGAATCTACGCCCAGTCCAGCAAGAGCGCTTTGGCCGGCATCGGGCAGGTTCTCAAGGCCTTGCAGCTGATTTCCAAGTCGGCTTAAGGCGTTTCGAAGGAGTATTTCCCCCAATGGGGTGTATTACGCTCCCCGGTTTGGCTGTTTCATGCTATTGTGTGACCTCGCTCACAGGAAGTTCCTCCCTCCAGGGTGTATAAATTCCCCATCTGATATCAGACGAAATGATCGAACCGCGGCTCGTGCGCAGGGCGCCTGAGGTCCGCCAAAGGAATTCTTCATGCAGAAAGCCTATTTTTATTTCCAATATTTAATACTTCGCGGACTTGTGTTTCTCGTTAAGGGCTGCAATGAAAATGTATCCGGCAGAATTGCCGAAACCGTAGGGTCGCTTCTTTTCCTTCGAAAACGCCGCCGCCGCATCTCTATTGAAAACGTTCACGCCGCGTTTCCGGGTAAATCGGCCCAGGCCGTTCTAAAGATTGGAAGAGCCTCGATGCAGGGTATGGTGAAGGTGGTGTTTGAATTTCTGCGCATTCCTGTGATTGCCCGCAATCCTGAAAAACACATTGAAATCCGCGGTGAAGAAAATGTCTGGGATGCTCTCAAGGCGGGTAAAGGGGTGATTCTCGTGGTGTCTCACTTCGGAAACTGGGAATTGATGGCTGTAGCGGCCGCCGCCCGGGGAATTCCTATTCACGCTGTAGGAAAACCGGTCAAAAATCCGTTTATTTACGATTTCATTAAACGTTTCCGCGGAGCCACGGGACTCAAAAGCATTGACCAGAAAGGTGCTGTCGGAAAAATGGTCCAGCTGCTTCGAAAGAATAAAGTGGTGGCAGTGCTCATTGACGAACACGCCAAAAAAGGCGAGGTCTGGGTTGATTTTCTCGGGCGCAAAGCTGCGACCTCCGGTCTTCCTGCGGCGCTGAGCCTCAAGTATGATACGCCTGTGATCTCGACCTTTTATTTCCGTGAAGAAAAGACCCGCTCTGTCTTATTGTTTCAAAAACCTTTTGATCTAATCAAGACCGGAAATTTCCGCGAAGATCTTGCGGCCAATACGCAGCAGTACGCGCATTGTCTTGAAGAACAGATTCAGCGGCGGCCTGAAGACTGGACGCTCTGGATGCACAACCGCTGGCGTTTGCGTACTGCTTGATTCAGGGGCGCAGAAAAGAGAGCAGTACTTTCTGAGCAGCCAATAAGTTCTCCCCAAATGTGACAATTCCGTCCTCATGTCCGGCCATGACAAGAATCCTGGCTTGCTCAAGACGCTTCGTATCACGAAGAGTCTTCATCTGTCTCGCCATCTCAGGCGTCCCATAAGAAACATTTTCGGCCGTTGTTGGAACTATTCCCTTGAGACGGGTCCACATCTCACGAGAGTGAACATGGACAATGGCGTTCACCGCTGGAAAAAGCTCATAAAGCATGGCGTGAGTCAGGGATTCTGAGGAGGCTTTTACGGGCCCTTCACACATGACACGGTTCAAGGCGATATCGAAGTCCGTAACCGTTGAAAAATGCTCAGGTGATACTTCACGAAGGTGCCCGGTTTGAGAACCGGAAATAATAAAGGCCCGGGATTCCGGAATTCGCCGGCTGAGGTTGCCGAAGCTGATGCCGTCGGGATACACACCGATCAGATTTAAAGAGAACAGCTTTTGCCGAACGCTCAGCAGATCTTGGAGCTCCGTCTCCGGGAGAGGCTGCGCCGGATTCCAAACACAGTTGAACTTGATAACGCCTTCGTCCCTCATGCTCCGGGGTTCCGCTGCTCAGGAAAGAGCTGAATCAGGCTTTCTTCCTCCGCCCGGCAGACGCCGCGCTCCGTGATAAGACCCGACACAAGCTTTGACGGGGTCACATCAAAGCCAAAGTTTGAGATATGCGCGGCGGGAGTTGTAATTAACACATGCCTCAGAATGCCCGCGTCATCCAGTCCGGATACTTTTCTGACTTCGTCGGCGTTCCTTTCCTCGATAGGAATTTCCAGGATGCCATTTCGAAGATTCCAGTCGATGCTGGAAGAGGGCACGGCCGCGTAAAAGGGAATGCCGTTGTCCCGGGCCGCGAGCGCTTTGAGATAGGTGCCGATTTTATTTGCGACATCCCCAGTGCGTGTTGTCCGGTCCGTGCCGACGATGACCATGTCTACTTTGCCGTGCTGCATGAGATGGCCGCCAGCGTTGTCTGTTATGAGTGTGAAGGGGACACCATGCTGTTCCAGCTCCCAGGCGGTTAGTGACGCGCCCTGATTTCGAGGGCGGGTCTCATCCACCCATACATGAATGGGAATTTCTGAATCAAAAGCCTGGTAAATGGGGGCTGTCGCGGTGCCCCAATCAATGCAGGCCAGCCAACCCGCGTTGCAGTGAGTGAGAATATTTACAACCTCGCGCTTTTTCTCGTGGATTCCGCGGATCAATTCAAGTCCATGGGCGCCGATGGCGCGGCAGGTTTGAATGTCCTCTTCCCGAAGAACCAGCGCGCCGCGGAGTGCCGCCCTCGCTTTTTCATCTCGTGAGCTGAATTCCTGCATGGCCGACAGCTGCCGGTTGACCGCCCAGGCGAGATTCACTGCCGTGGGTCTTGCCGCGATCAAGGTCTCCGCGGAGGTCTGAAGGAAGCTGTTGAGTTCCCGGCTGTTTTCCGGCGCTTTCAGCGCGGCCAGATACATGCCGAAGGCTGCGGTGACTCCGATGAGAGGTGCTCCTCTGACTTTCATGTCGCGTATGGCTTCGCAGCTCTCTTCGGCGGACCGCAGAGCGGCGGTTTTAAATTCATGCGGCAAGAAGCGCTGATCAATGATCTGAACCTGGTCAGGTGAGGAGCTTTCGAACCATAAGGAAGTTTGATGTCTATTAAGCGCGCGCATGAGACTGAGTATACCAAGGTTTCCCGTTTTTCGACAACAGTCAAGCACGCTTCGAGGGACCCCAAAAGGAACGATTGAAAAAAACGCCAAAACCGTTATGCTTTCTCCATTCTAAAGAAGCCCATTAACCGTCCTGCTTAATTAAAAAATGAGGAACAGAATGATGATCAGATATTTTCAAGTCAGACGTTTACTGGCTGCTTTGTGCGTTCTTGGATTTTCCGGATGCGCGGGTTCTTCCGTTGAACCCAAAGGCTTTTCAAATTCTCTTGCGTCCGCGGAACCTTCGGTGCCGGTCCGCATCCAAACCTCACTTGGAGTCATTGATGTGGAGCTTTACCCGTCTTTAGCGCCCAAGACCGTCGAGAATTTTTTGTCTCTGGTAAAGAAGGGATATTACGACGGCCAGATTTTTCACCGGGTCATTCCTGAGTTTATGATTCAAACAGGGGATCCCACGGGAACAGGGACCGGCGGTCCGGGGTATGAGTTTGATGATGAATTTACGCCTGAACTGAATCATGGACAGGCGGGTGTTCTTTCGATGGCCAATGCGGGACCCGATACGAACGGAAGCCAGTTTTTTATTACCGTGGCGCCGGCGACTTGGCTGGACGGCAAGCACTCTGTCTTTGGGCGGGTGACGGCAGGTCTGGACAATGCGATTGAGATTTCACTTGTAGAACGTGACGGTATGGACAAACCTCTTCAGGATGTCGTTATGCAGAGTGTTCAAATCCTGGAATAGTCGAGTCCTGCCGGGGTCTGTGACCTGAGTGCAAGGCGGAGAATGATGAGAAAAACAGCAGCGCTCTTTTTATTTCTTTCGGTTTCAATCTGCGGTTCAGTCAAGGCAGACGAAACCCGCATTCACTTTGATTGCGGAGCTTATTATTTTTCGCAGGGTCCCTACGCTTCGGAATTTCAATTTCAGGAGTTTATTCAGGCTACTCAGCTCATGATGACCGAAGAGTTTGAGAAGGTCGAGGGAGAGGTCAAGGGGTCGATTCAGTTTAAGACCCGGTATTATATGGGCTCGCCGGGGGATGATGTGCAGCGCGGATTTTCTGAAACTCATCCGGCGGTTGCTTTCATTGAAGGTGCCGGCGGCGCGAGTGTTTTTGATGAGTTCCGAAAAAGCGGAATGTATCCAAGGATTCTTATTTTTCTCAACGCGCCCGATGCAGGGCTGCTGGCACCTGATTTTCCTGTAGATAAGGTGATCAGCCTGTTTGGCGACGGCGCACCGGAGTCCTCGCGCATTGAAATCAAGGACCCTCGCCGCGATTTCAATCTGCAGATCAAGGGAGCCTCGTACGTGAATCTCTGGCAGGATCTCAAACTGCAGAAGTTTCTTTCAGATATTTTGAAAATAGCCCTTCTTGAATCGCTTTTTCCCCAGGAACCAGCAAAGGAGTCCGCATGAACGGAAGCAATGTACTGGGCGGAGAACTGAAAAGCTGCTGCGCGTCTCCGGTCACAGGTTTCTACAGAGACGGCAAATGCGCGACGGGTCCCGACGATTTAGGACTCCATGTTGTCTGCGCTCAAATGACGGCCGAATTTCTCGCCTTTTCAAAATCAAGAGGCAACGATCTTTCAACGCCGCATCCAGAATATGATTTCCCCGGCCTGAAGCCTGGCGACCGCTGGTGTCTCTGCGCCGCTCGTTGGCAGGAAGCCTATGAGGCGGGCGCCGCGCCGCTTGTTGACCTTGAAGCCACGCATATTTCCGCTTTGGAGCACATCAGTCTTTCAGCCCTGAAAAAATTTGCCTTCGTATCGTAAAACCACCTAAAAATCCCGAAGCTCTTAAGTCTGCCTGACACCGTTACAAATCCCGCGTTTTTCTTTTTCCATGCCTATTGAGCACCAGGTTTGATCCTTTTAGATCGCGCATTGAGTGCCTCTCTCCGCAATTTTCAGAACTGTCCGATTGTCCGAAACTGTCCGGATTCCTTTACACAATCAAGACACTTTTTGTGCGCAAATCACCCGTTCAGTCCCGTTTTAACATGGCACGCATTTTGATTTTACTTCGGTATGGAAAGCCTGAAATTTATGGTTCTGTAACAGGAGGCCTGTCATGAAAACCAGAAGCACGAAACTATCAGAAAAAACGAACCGCACCTTGTTTGCCTTTATGATCTGTTCACTTTACGCTTTTCCGCTTTTGGCTCAGACAAACGGCCAAGACGCAGCCGCTGAACCGCAAGCGTCTTCGGATCATGCCCGCAGCTCTCAATCGGAAGAAGTCCTGCAGCTGGAAGCCCGGCAGCAGGCGGAGCGTCTTCGGGCCGCAAATCCCCAGAGTACGATGGCGGCTGTTCCCGCAACGCCTGTGCGGATTTACGATCCGGCCGCAGTTCTTCAGCCCGGCACGGGTCCTGTTGCAGCCAAAGAGCCCGTGAAACTGACCCCTCTGGATCAATCCAATGACCCCGCGGATCTGTTAATGACACAAAGAATCCGCCAGGCGCTTGTGGCTCAGGAGTCTCTTTCCGCTGATGCGAAGAACCTGATTGTGATTACGATCCAGGGGCGGGTAACGATCCGGGGTTTTGTTCAGAACGAAGAAGAGAAAGCGCTTATTGAGAACATGGTCAGGACGATGGCCGGTGATGAGAACACGGTGAGCCAAATCGAAATTAAAACCAAACCGTAACGCAACATTTCAAGGAGACGATTTATGAAAAACGCTCTTTTTTGTATCGCGGACAGCAATACACAGGCACGGCTTATTATCGAGGATGTGACTGCAAATGGTATTCCGATCGATAACGTGTCGGTGGTGTTTCCTGATCAATCGGGAAATAAAGAGCTTTCCTACACAAAGAACAATAAAGCTCCTGAAGGCGCTACGGCAGGCGCCGGAGCCGGCGGGGTTGTCGGCGGCGCACTCGGACTGCTGGCGGGTCTGGGTTCTCTTGTTATTCCGGGATTCGGCGTTTTTGTCGCCGCAGGACCTCTGCTGGCGGCTTTGAGCGGCGCCGCTGTTGGTGCAACGGTGGGCGGCCTGGCAGGCGGTCTTGCCGGAATGGGGATTCCCGAGTATGAAGCGAAACTCTACGAGGGAAGAATTCTGAAAGGAAACATATTGATCGCCGTGCATGTGGACACGCCCGATCAGCAGCAGCGGGTTCTGGAGGTTTTCAGAGATCTGTCCGCGCGTGATGTTTCGGTCACAAAAGAAACATCCATTCGTTAGCAGTGCCAAGCTCCGCTCCGGCGCTGGAAGCGGCAGCAGTTTCATTGAAACTGTTTCCGTCTGCCGGAGTGGAGGACTGCTGTTCCTTTCTCACAAGGAGACTCTGGTGAAATTTTCAACAATTCGATTTTTTACTTTTATCTTTTACATCGCGGCTTACCTTCTTCCAGCTTCAGCACAAGCGGATTTTCTGAAGCTTGCCAACGGGGATGTGCTGAAGGTGGAGCCTGTGCGCGAAGATGCCCGATCGTGGACCGTTTATCACGAATCCCTTGGAGAATTCAAAGTACCTAAAGAGAAAATCCGTTCGTTTGCACCGGATATCCGTGAATCACCGGAACCTCAAAGGGGCGATCTGAAAACCGATTCCAGTTTAAGCGCAGGGTATGAAATGGCGCAAGGCAACACCGATACGGCCGAGTTTCAGGGGGATTTTCTTTATAATCGTAACCGTCTGTGGATCGACGAATGGACAGTCAAAGCCAATGGACTTAAGTCGTATGCTGATGACCAGAGTACGGCGCAGCGTTATGAAACGAGCTTGCGTTACGGTTATAGTTTGACGAAACGTCTGTATGATTTTGCGCGGGTATCCGCCGAACATGACTATTTTCAGAACGTAAAGCTCCGGCTTGTTCCCACGGCAGGTTTAGGTTACTGGTTTCTTGATGATGACAGAAGCAAGCTTTTGGCCGAGACGGGAACAGGTTATGACTACGAGTTTCTCAGGCCTGAAGGGACCGAGGCGACCTGGATTCTGCATGGAAGGGTTATGGCTTCGAGGCAAGTAACCGAAAAGCTTAAAGCCGTCACGGATGTTTATATTTTCCCTGAAGTGCTCGATTTTGGAAACTATAGAATCCAGGCAGATGCGGGGGTGGAGTATGCTTTAAACAGCCGCTGGCTTTTGAAATTTGAAATTCAGGACCGTTACCGTTCCGAACCGCCCGGAGGGTCAAAGCGAAATGACCTCCGCCTCATTACGGGGCTGCGTTTTAAGCTGTAGTTTCCTCACGCCTCCGGACTTTGAAGGCCTCTTTAGATGCCGTCCCTTCCTGCCGATAATATCAAACACCTTTTTTGTTGAAAAAGTCTGTCTGAACCCGCTTGGATATCGAAAGGAAACAGGATGGCCCGTCAGAGTCAGGATGTTCTTGCCGAGATTGACCGGCTTGAAGGCCGCTCAATTTCCAGTTTCGCCCGCTTTTTCGCCCGCCTGGACAGAATGGTTTACAAAGACGAGGAAGAATTTCTTGAAAGCGCGTCGCTGTCGATGGAAGAGCGCGTGGATCTTGTCCACCGCCTGAATGATGTGAACCGTAAGTCCGGATATCACACTGCTTTTTTGATGGAGCTTGAAAAGCTGATCAGGAATGCCTACCCGGAAGGTAAACCCCAGACGCCTGTCAGAATTCTCGATATCGGTGTCGGCGGTGGAGAACTGCTGGAAAGAATTCATCAATGGGCGCAGAAGAAAAGAATTCCCGTGGAGCTTTTTGGTATTGATGTGGATCCCGCTTTTCTTGCCAAAACAGAGGAGAAGCTTTCAGAGAAAAAGATTCCCGCGAAATTGATTCTCGGCAATGGACAAAGTCTGAAGCCTCTTGAAAATGAAAGTGTCGATATTGTTGTCTCCAGCTACGTAGTCCATCATGTCCGAGATCTCAGAACTCTGGCTTCATTTTTTGAAGAGATTCGACGAGTGTCCAAGGCTGGCTGGCTCATTGTGGATATGGAAAGGCGCTTCTGGGGGCCCCCTTTCGCATGGTTCTCAGGATATCTTTTTGGCGCGACCCGAGCGCTGGTCTGGGACGGTGTCAAAAGTATCCGGCGCGCCTACACGGCTGAAGAAATTAACCTGGTTCTTCGAAATTGCCTTGCTCCCGGGGCATGGAAAGGGGAAATGCAGTGTGAGCCCCATCCTGTTTTTCCCTACTGGATTGTCCGGGGGATCAAGATGCCGCTTCCGAGACCCAGTTTCATCGCTCCTTTGACATCTTCGGGAGCCTCGCATTCTTCGAACGGACAGAGAGCCCGGCACCGTTCCGCCTAGCGGGAAAGAACGGGTTCTGAAGCGCTTTTGAACTTCAGCGAATTGACGGTTATTCTTTATGTCAGTAGCAGCTTTCAGACCGTCAGCGCGAGGAGGCCTATGCCGACCTTTTATTTTCCGCCCGCCCTTATCAAGGAACCTGCTTTACAGACAGCACCTTTCAACGGCCCAGGCGCTCCCCCAGCTTTTGATGCCTGGTTTGTTCATCCTGCGCAAATCAGACAGAACTCCGTATGGCTTTTTGTTCACGGGCAGACTTTCTATTCTTTCATTCTGAAGAATGCCGCAGGCGAAGGGCCGCGCGAAGTCCTGGGACGTTTCCGGGAGGAGCTGGGAAGAACCCTTTTTGATCAGGAGTTCAGTCCTGATGAGATCAGCCGGGCGCTTCAAAGTCTTGAAGGCGAGTTCGTCCTGGAGGGAAAGATCGGCAAGGGGATGAAGCGATCCCTTGAAGTTCTGGCGGAACATTACCGCTGGTTTTCAGAAGCTGAAGGTTTTCAGGCCGGAGACATTCAGACCGTGAGTCTTCTTGTGAACGAAACGCCGCTGGAGATGATCGGCCACGAACTTCCCTGCGACGAGCTTCGGCGTCTTCTGGTGAACTTTCCGCAGGAGCGCGGGAAGGCCGCTTAAAGCTCGCCTGTTTTCTTTCCCCAGAAGACCGCGAAAACACAGCCTGCCGCATTGACCCCCAGAACCATCAGAGGCATCCCGAGTCCCCATTTCAGCCCGAGATTGCCCGCGCCGGCGGCGGGGAGACTGACAAAAAACTCGACTGTTGTGGGCGCGAGTGAAAGCAGAAGCCCTTTTTTCCAACCGGTCATTTTCACGCCAGGCAAGAGCAGAAGCAAGCCCAGGATCCCGCCCCAGAAAATCCGCGGATAGTACCACTCCAGGGAGAAACTGTGATGAATCGAAACCCCGAGGGCGCGGTCAAAGCGGCTTTGGTCAACGAACCAAAGCAGAAGGCTGGCGGCGAGAGCGCCCAGGGCGCCTGAGGCAAACGCGTGATTAAGGGCTGTTAGAGATTTTTTCATCCGCAGATCTAACCTTTCTTACCCTTGAGCGAAAACCAGCGCTGTTTTGAAAACAGACCGGGTCATGGCTTCCGTGACAGCGTCATAGACTTCAAACTGCGGGCGAGACTTAATATCCAAAAACGGAAAGAAAAGCAGGGAGAGAAGGCGGGCGGGTTGAAAACGGCGCGTTCAGGCGCGGCCGCTGACTTCGCCCGTTTCTGTATTGACCCGGACGACGGTGCCTTCTTCAATATAAAGAGGGACATGAACTTTGAGGCCTGTTTCGACGGTTGCGGGTTTCTTCGAACTGCCGGCGGCCGAAGCGCCCTTGATCGGGGGATCCGTCGAGATGATTTTCAGTTCAACATAAGGCGGAAGTTCAAGCGACACGACCTGGCCATTGAACTTCAGGGCCTGCAGCGCCATCCCTTCTTTCAGATAGTTCTTATTGTCCCCCAGTTTATCAATACTGAGCGAAAACTGTTCATAGGTTGTTTCATCCATGAAATGATACTGCTGGGGATCGGAGTACTGATAAGTCGCGGGCGTCAGCTCAACGTCAGGTTCATTAAATTTTTCAGAGGTCTTGAAAGTTTTGTCCAGAACCGCGGCATTCAGAAGATTGCGGACACGGGCCTTCACCATGGTCGAAGCGCCGCGGGCAGAAGGCGACGCAAAAGTGACTTCGAGAACCGCAAAAGGCTGTCCGTCGAGAAGGATGTGATCTTTACGTTTTAAATCATTAGCGTTGATCATGGGGCGATATTATCGCGAAAAAGCAAAAAAAAGCAAGATCCTGTTCGCTCCTTTGGTAAGACGCGTGTTAAAATCAGAAAAAAACAGGAGTGTTTTTATGCTGACCGCAGCTGTTTACGATACCAAACCTTATGACCGCGATTATCTTCAAAAAGCCGTTGGCGCTTTTGATATCGACTGGCATTTTTTTGATTTCCGACTCAATGCCAAAACTGCGCTCGCGGCTCAGGGTGCACGTTCGGTGTGCGTCTTCGTGAACGATCAGCTTGATAAAGAGTGTGTGGAGAAGCTTGCTGCCGGCGGGATTAAGCATATCAGCCTTCGCTGCGCGGGTTTTAACCGCGTGGATCTGGCGGCTGCCCGTGATGCGGGCATCGCGGTGACACGTGTACCCGCGTACTCGCCTAACGCTGTTGCAGAGCATGCCGTGGGGCTTATCCTCACGCTGAACCGGAAAATCCATCAGGCCTATAATCGTGTGCGGGAACTGAATTTTTCTCTGCACGGGCTGGTGGGGTTCGATATTTCGGGAAAAACGGTGGGGATTGTCGGAACCGGTAAAATCGGCCGCGTGACCGCTGAGATTTTCCGGGGATTCAGGGCCAGAGTTATCGCGTATGACCCCTTTCCCAATGAAGAATGGGCCCGAAGCATGGGGGTGCAGTATGTTGCTTTCAAGGAGCTTCTTAAGGAAAGTGACATTATTTCCCTGCATGTTCCCCTGACACCGGAAGTTTTCCATCTGCTCGGGGCGGAAGCATTCTCGCTCATGAAGAAGGGCGTTTTTATTGTGAATACAAGCCGCGGGGAGCTTATTGATACCAAGGCGCTCATTCAATCTTTGAAGTCCGGACATATTGGCGGCGTGGGTCTGGATGTTTACGAAGATGAAGAGGGGATCTTTTTTGAAGACTTGTCCGGAAAAGTTCTTCAGGACGACGAGCTGTCCAGGCTTTTGACTTTTCCGAATGTTCTGATTACAGCCCACCAGGCTTTTTTAACGGTTGAGGCTCTTCAGGAAATCTCCCGGGTCACGGTCGATAATATTCTCAGGCTGTCACGCGGAGAATCCTGTCTGGACGGCACGGGCGTTAATCCTTAAGCGGCAGAATTTTTGGAGCAGCTTTGAAAGAAGACAAAAATCCCGAATGGCTTAAAAAGTTTCAAGAACTTGAAGAACGGATTTCAACTTCTTCTTTCCTCGCCTTTTCTTACATTCAGGCCATGCTCTCTCTTCTGAATGAAAAAGGAATTGCGGATGGCGAGGAGTTTCAAGTTCATTTGGAAAAGGCCCGCAAAGAGCTCGCTGAAATGATGAAGGACGCGGAGTTTTTTCGCATGATGGGCGGCATGGAAGGCAAAGCACCCGGAAGTCCGAATTCCTTTCAGGATGAGCCTCCTGAAGCCGAAAAATAAGAGACCCTAAAAACGGCGTGAGGTTCCCCCCCGATGAAGACAGTCTCTGAACTGCGAGATGTGAACGGCCGCTTGATTGTCGTTGAAGGCCGCGAAGTAAGGCCCTCTTTGATCCGAGAAGTTTCCACCTTGGGACGGCCTCTTCAGATAAAACTTGTATCGCTTAATCGGGCAGATTTTTTGAAGGACCTGGAAAAGGTTCTTCAGGAACCTCTTTACGAGAAGATTTTCCGTTCGGAATCGGACCGTTTGCGCGTTCACAGGGAAGTCCGGAAAATCCGGATCCAGAAAGCGCTTTATCAGGAGCTCTGCAGGCTTAAAAAATCTTCTTCTTATACCTACCGTCACTTTCTTCTGATCGCCGCGTTAGCCATGCACATGGCGGGATGTCTTAAAAAACTTGGATATCAGCCCCGGGAAGCTTTTGTTTACGGGCTTCTCCATGATCTTGGTAAAACCCGTCTTTCTTCCCGAATCCTCAATAAGAAGGTCCGCCTTACTTCGGCGGAATACAAAGTCCTCAGGAGTTATCCTGTGTACAGTCTTCTTCTGCTCAAGTATTACCTGGGGAAAAAGGGGACAGAGGCCTGCCGCGTCGCTTATGAGCATCATGAAACGCTTGATGGAAAAGGGTATCCTCTGGGAATTCGGAAGTTAAGCAAATACACGTCTCTTGTGGCGATTCTTGATATTTTCGATGCGCTCGTTTCTGACCGCCCTTACCGGATGAGGGCTTTTACGGTGCGGGGTGCTCTTGATAAGTTGATTATGGGGATGCATGCGGGAAAATTCGCCCGGCTTCCTGTCCGGCTGCTCGTGAGTTTTTTCCGCGCGGGAAACCCGAACTTTCGGACCCTTCAGCTTTCCAAAACGCCCCGTGACCCCGAGCCTGAAGGAAACTGTTACGGGAAAACAGTCTGATCGCTGTTTTGCCTCATTTTCGGTGCAAGGCGTGCCTGTCGTGTATCCTTGAAGAAAGCGGTACTTGCGAAAGGAAACGCATTTGATTAATTTGTTCCGCCGTCATCCGCATCTCTTGACCTTCGGTATTTTGACCGCCGCTTTCAGCAGTCCCGGCCAGACTTTTCTGATCTCCCTGTTTATAGGGCCCATGCGGGAGTCTCTGGGCATGTCCCCATCTCTGATTTCGGGGCTTTACGCTCTGGCAACGGTGGTTTCCGCGCTTGTACTGCCCCTGCACGGCCGTTCTCTCGACGCGATGAGGCTTGTGACCTTTACGCTGGTTGCGGGGCTTCTGCTGGCCTCCGGCTGCTTTGTGCTCGCAAACAGCGTTGGTGTGATCAGTGTTTTCATCGGGTTTCTGCTCATTCGCAATCTTGGACAGGGGACCCTGACGATGATTTCAAGCACCACCATGGCCCGAATGTTCGGATCCGCCCGAGGGCAGGCGCTGGGGATTGCGAACCTGGGCTATCCGCTCAGCGAAGCTATTTTCCCTTTTTTAATTGCATACTGGATTCACGCCTATGGATGGCGGTCAGGATGGCTTCTTCTGGGCGCCCTTCTGACGGCTTTCTTTTCTCCGGCGGTCATTCTTCTGCTGCGCCGCAGCCCTGAGAAAGGTCTGCAGGTATTTCTGAGGGCCCCGGTTCAGGACAAAAAAGAAATGAATTGGAAGCAGCCGTCCTCCGCTGTCCGCTGGACACTGCGGGATGTGCTGATGGATAAACGGTTTTATCTTTTGCAAATTCCCATGATGGTGCCGCCTGCTTTTTTGACGGGACTGTTTTTTCATCAGACAAGTTTGATGGCATGGAAGGGCTGGGATTTGCACGCGGTGTCCGCGGGATTTGTTCTTTATGCTGTGGCTCGTGGTGTCGTTTCCGTCATTTCAGGGCCTTATGTCGACCGCTTGTCTGCGCGAAATGTTTTTCGGTGGGTTGCGGTGCCCCTGTCTTTCGGGCTTCTTGCGCTGGCTTTTGGCCGGGAACTCTACTGGGTGTTTATTTACCTGGTCTGCGCCGGGCTGACGGTGGGATTGAGTATGACGGTTTCAGGCGCTGTGATGGCGGAAGTCTTCGGTGTGGAGAGTCTTGGCGCCATCCGCGGCTATCAGAGTGCTGTTATTGTTTTTGCCACTGCGGCGGCACCATTCCTGATGGGGCTTTACCTCGATGCCGGCTGGAGTCCGATCTTTCTCCTGATGATTATCGAGTTTCTTACCGTTGCTGCTGTGATTTTTTCCTTCCGTCTTTTCCGCAACAACGAACTTCTGCCCGTAAAGCAGAAATCCTGAACTAAAGATTTATCGCTGGATAATGTACAGGCGGAGAGACTAATGCCCGGCAGGGGCGTGAGCGGAGTTTCCGTGAGCGCCAACAGCGGTTTTGGCTTTGAAGTGACTTGCGTCTGCCGTGACCCAGCTGGAATTTTCCGGAAACTTCTGCCAGGGGCGTGTCGCATAATCCTGCAGGGTAAACGCGACCAGAATCACAAGCCAGACAAAGCCGGCGACGGCGAAGATTTTCATCAGCGGATTCCCGTGGCGGACGTGCATAAAAAACCAGAGAACCAGGCATCCTTTCAAGATCGCGATGGCCATGGCGATTGAGATATTAAACGCGCCGAAGTCGATAAAAGCCGCTAAAACAGTTACGGCCGTCAAAACCATCAGGGCCAGAAAAATAAGATAGTAAGTTTTCAGGGAATCAACGGTATGCGCCATATCAGTGGTGCCTCATCACAAGGTAAAGGAGCGGGAAGAGGAAGATCCAGACAATGTCGACAAAGTGCCAGTACAAGCCCATCATTTCTACAGGCGTTGAATACTCCTCCGAAAAACGGCCCTTATGAGCCATCCAGACGAGGATAAAGAGACCGATGATCCCGATGATCATGTGGAACGCATGAAGGCCTGTCATCGCGAAATAAAGCGAAAAGAAGAGTTCCGAGCCAGCTCCGGGATAATTAGGGAAAGAAAATGTGGGGCCTGGAACAAGATGTTCGTGAAACTTGTGCGAGTACTCCACAGCTTTGACCCCGAGAAAGATGCCTCCAAGGACAATTGTCCAAAGCAGGAACTTGATAATCCGCTTTGGATTTCCCGTGTGTCCCGCGTGAACGGCCAAAGCCATCGTCAGTGAGCTGGCGATGAGGACAGCTGTATTAAAAGCTCCAAGCGTAATGTCGAGATGGCTGCTGGCGGCTCCGAAAGCCGTTGAGTACATGATCCGGTAAATGACGTAAGCCGTGAAGAGCGCGCCAAAAAAAAGAATTTCCGTGATCAGAAACGCCCACATTCCAAGCTGGGACGCATCATACTGCTGATGAAGATCAACGAAGTGATGCTGAAGGGGAGATTTCTTATGAGTGTTTTGAGTGTTAGCCATGGTGCTTGTGATCCTCTTTCGCGTAGGCGTAAGCCTCTTCGGTGACAACCGGAATTTCGTCGAAATTGTGCGTTGTAGGAGGCGACTGAATATCCCATTCAAGACCTTTGGCGCGCCAGGGGTTGTCTCCCGCGGGCTTGCCGTGCTTCAGTGACCAGAGCAAGTAAATGACAGGCAGAAGATAGCCGACGCCGAGAACGGAAGCGCCCAGACTCGAAAAGATGTTCAGAACCTGGAATTCTTCCGGGTACATGTGGTAACGCCGGGGCATTCCCATGTAGCCCAGCAGGAACTGCGGAAAGAAAGTCAGGTTAAACCCGACGAAAACAAGAAGGGCTGAGAGACGCGCCCACATTTCAGGGTAAAGCCGCCCCGTAATTTTCGGCCACCAGTAGTGAAGCCCGCCGAGGTAACCCATCAGCACTCCGCCCACCATGATGTAATGAAAGTGAGCCACAACAAAGTAAGTGTCATGAACGTGAACGTCAACCGCCATGGTGGAAAGAAAAAGCCCCGTGAGGCCGCCGATCGTGAAAAGACCAATAAAGCCCAGAGCGTAAAGCATCGGGGTATCAAAGGAAATGGAACCTTTGTACAGAGTAGCTGTCCAGTTGAATGCTTTTACGGCAGAAGGGATAGCGACAAGGAAGCTCAAAATTGAAAAGACCATTCCGGCGTACATGGACTGTCCCGACACAAACATGTGATGGCCCCAGACGAAGAAACCCAGGATCGCGATGGCCAGGCTTGAACAGGCGACGAATTCATAACCAAAAATGCGCTTGCGTGAAAAGGCCGCGAAAAGTTCGCTCATGACCCCCATGCTGGGAAGAATCATGATGTACACGGCAGGGTGAGAGTAGAACCAGAAAAGATGCTGAAACAGGACAGGGTCGCCGCCAAGCGCGGGGTTGAAGATTCCGATATGGAAGACCCTCTCAAGAAAGAGAAGAAAAAGAGCGGAGGCAAGCACCGGGGTTGCCAGTACCATGATGATGGATGTCGCGTAGTGGGCCCAGACGAAGAGAGGCAGGCGGAACCAGGTCATGCCCGGCGCGCGCATCTTGTGAATCGTGACCAGAAAGTTAAGGCCCGTCAGAATTGATGAAAAGCCGGTGATAAAAGCGCCCACAATGGTCAAAGCGACTGCTCCGTTGGAGTAAACGGTGCTGTAAGGCGTATAGAACGTCCAGCCTGTATCCACGCCGCCGACAAGAATCGCGGTTGTCGCCAGGGTGGCGCCAATGATGTAAATGTACCAGCTCAGAAGGTTGATGCGGGGGAACGCCATATCTTTGGCGCCGATCATGATCGGAATCAGGAAGTTACCAAGCACTGCGGGCACGGAAGGGATCAAAAAGAAAAAGATCATGACAATGCCGTGCAGCGTGAACAGCTTGTTGTAGGTATCCGAAGTAAAGACCTCGCCCGCGGGAGTCAGCAGCTCAAGCCGGATAAACATCGCGAACAGACCGCCGATGAAAAAGAAAATGCTGACCGAAATCAGATAAAGCAGCGCGATTCTTTTGT
>Ga0209573_1000392_pt1 | contig 95568 bp, 73 predicted proteins | sample TNRBio252014_DNA_FD_185870 | JGI IMG/M metagenome (GOLD analysis project Ga0209573, IMG submission 185870) | Wastewater treatment Type I Accumulibacter community from EBPR Bioreactor in Madison, WI, USA - TNR Reactor_6/25/2014_ DNA (SPAdes)... | ecosystem: Engineered > Bioreactor > EBPR >...
GTTGGCGCGTCGTCGGTTCCCGACGTGCCCGCGTCGGCTTCCGAAGGCCCGCCTTTGGTCGTCGAAGTGCCCGCTTCTCTTCCCGAAGCGCGGCGTTGGGTTCCCGAAGTGCCCGCTTTGGTTCCCGAAGCGCGGCGTCGGGTTCCCGAAGAGCCCGTTTCGACGACCGAAGCGCGGCGTTCGACGATCGAATCGGCATTCGATTCTCAACGCGAACGCCCGAGAACAGCCCCTTGGGGGAGGGGGCGAGTGGGTTATGGGCCGCCCGCGTCACAGACCCCGCTGGATTCCAAGAAAACGCCCCGCGCGGGCCGACGTTGGCTCCCGTCTTCGCGCGGTCGCGGAGACGCCACAAGGAGCCCACTCATGTCCGTTCTCCCCCAATCCAAGCTCGAACAGATCCAGTTTTGCGAGTCGCACAACCCCGTGTGGGCGGCCAACGCCGTGGCCATCGGGCTGACGGCGGCCCAGGTCACGACCCTCACCGGGCTGACCACCTCCGCCCGCACGAGCTACACCGCCGCCCTCAACTCCCGCCAGGCCGCCAAGGCCGCGACCACCACCTTCCACAACAACACCAAGTCCATGCGCGACACCGCCGCCGACCTCATCGCCCTCATCAAGGCCTACGCGGAGAGCAAGAACGACCCCAACATCTACGGCCTGGCCCAGATCCCCCCGCCCTCGGCCCCCACGCCCGCCGTGGCCCCCAGCCAACCCATCAACTTCGCCGTCACCATCGAGCCCACGGGCGCGCTGACGCTCTCGTGGGAGAGCGAGAACTCGGCCGCCAGCACCGGCGGGTTCTTCACCGTGCAGCGCCGGCTCGGGGCCGTTGGCGGCTACCAGACCATCGGCGGCACGCCGGGGATCGGCGGCGGCGGCCGACGCAACAGCTTCACCGACGACACCCTCCCCGCGGGCACCCCCACCGTCAGCTACATCGTCACGCCCAAACGCGGCACCCTCACCGGCACCCCCGGCGAGGCCGTCAACATCACCTTCGGCGTGGGCGGCAGCGGGGCGAGCGTGACGGGCGCGTCGCTCTCGATGGCGGCGTAGGCCACCGGCCGAGTCCGCGAGACACCAGCACATCGTGACAAGGGCCGGCGCACCGCGCCGGCCCTTGTTCTTGATTACTGGGGAGAAGTGGAGGGTGGGGGCAGCTTCGCGTCTGCGCGCATGAAGAGGGGGTCGCCCTTGACGAAGGCGGTGCCGGGCCTGAGGGCGTGAGGGCCGTTGAACTTCGCCAGCTCGCGCAGGGGAATGGCGGGGGTGGAGGTGGAGGTGGAGGTGGTGGGGGTGGGGGTGGGGGTGGGGGTGGGGGTGGGGGTGCATCCCCACGCAGACCACAAGGCCGCGGTCTTGGTGGGCAGGGCCGGGGAGAGGAGCAGGCTGGCGACGCGGAGCGTCTCGGCGCAGGTGAAGAGGATCGAGGCCAGCTTCTGCTTGGACTCGGGGGTCTCGTCCTTGGCCACCTTGAACGGCTGCGTGTCGGCGATGAAGAGGTCCACCTTGCGGACCAACCCCAGGCCCGCGTCGAGGGCGGCGGGGATGTCCACGCGCTCGATGGCCGCCATCGCCGCCTCGACCGCCTCGGCGCAGGCCTGGGCCGCGTCGGGCAGCGAGGCCGATTGCACCGGCGGCGTGGGTGGGGGCGGGGGGAGGGCGCCGAAGTACTTCTCGATCATGTTGGCCGTGCGGCTCACGCAGTTGCCGAAGGTGTTGGCCAGGTCGGCGTTAAAGACCTCGACAAACTTCGCGTACGAGAAGTCCGAGTCGGTGTTGGACACCGGGCCCTGCGTGAGGAGGTACCAGCGCACCGCGTCGATGCCGAAGCGGGCCTCGTAGGCCTTGAGCACGTCGAGATCGACGAAGTTGCCCAGGCTCTTGGACATCTTCTTGCCGTCACGCACCCAGTAGCTGTGGACGTAGACGGTCTTGGGCAGGGGACGCTCGAGGGCCATGAGCAGGCAGGGCCAGATGACGGCGTGGAACCAGAGGATGTCCTTGGCCATGAAGTGGACCGTCGCGGGCCAGAGCGGGGCGCGTTCGGGGGTGGGTGGGATGTCCACCACGGAGAGATAATTGAAGAGGGCGTCGATCCACACGTAGATGCGGTGCGAGGGGTCGTCGGGCATCATGATGCCCCAGCGCGAGGAGGGGTCGGCCGTCACGGCCCGCGAGATCGGGATGTCCTGCAGCCCCTCACGCAGGCGGCCCAGGACCTCGTTGCGGCGGGCCTCGGGCAGGATGAACGACGCGTTGGCGTCGATGTGGGCCTTGAGCCGGGCCTCGTACTTGCTGAGGCGGAAGAAATAGTTCTGCTCGGTGCGCCGTTCGAGGGGCTTGCCCGTGACGGGGCTGGTGTAGGGGCCGTGCGGGCTGTCTTTGGCGGTCGACTCGGTGAGGTACTCTTCTTGCGAGGGGTCCCACCAGCCGGTGTAGTCGCCGAGGTAGACGTCGCCGTGCTTCTGGAGCTGGCGGATGTACCCGAGGACTTTGGTCTTGTGGCGGTCTTGCGTGGTGCGGATGAAGTCGTCGTGGGAGCTGTGGATAAAGGCGAAGGCCTGTTGGAAAGCCTCGGCGTTGCGGTCGGCCCACTGGATCGGGGTCATGCCGTGGGCGGCGGCGGAGGTCACGACCTTGTCGGCGTGCTCGTCGGTGCCCGTCAGCAGAAAGACAGAAGAGCCCGAGCCGCTGATGAGCCGATGAAATCTCGCCGCACCATCGGCCAGGAGCGTCGTAAAGCAGTGTCCGATGTGGGGCCGATCGTTGACGTAGTAGATCGGTGTGGTCAGATAGACAGTCATGGTCGAGTGTAGGTCGGAACCGAGTCGGCCTTCCAAAACCCGATCAGTCGGAGACGGGCCGGTGCCCGGACAACCTATCATCACAGGCGGCGACATGGCCGCCGATGGTGGGGGTGGTGGGGGAGGTGGGGGGTGGGGGAGAGGGTGAGTGATGCCATGAAGAAGACGGTCCTTCTGATGTTGGTGTGTGGTGCGGTGCTGGGGCTTGCCCCGAGTGCGCGAGGCCAGAACGCGCTGGACCGCAAGTTGGAGAAGCCCAACCGGGGCCTGGAACGCAACACCGCGCGGTATCCGCAGACGCAGCAGCCCCGGGGCGGGCGCGACTTTGCCGCCGAGGTTCGCTTCCGCAACGCGATCGTGACGGGCAACGCGCCGGGCGGCCTCTCGTTCCGGGGCTACGCGGGGTACACGGACACGCGCGACTTCTCGGGTCGGACGGGCAGCGACGACTTGTTCGCGTTCCGACGCGACTCGTACTTCTCCGGGCTCTCGGGCGCGGGGATCCGTGGCACCGAGGCCCTGCAGTACCAATTCTCGATGAGCACCGGGGCCCAGGGCGGTCGCGAACTCGCGGGCGGTCTCGAGATGTCCTCGACCAACACGGCCCGCACGACGCTGGCCCGCGACACGACCAGCCGAGACACCCGCAACGACTGGATCCGCTCGTCGTCGACGTACACGGCGTCTCGCGGGCTAAGGCCGACCGATCTCGGCAACCGCCGGGTGAGCGATACCGAGTCGGAGCAGGTCACGGCGTCGCCGCTGCTGGGGATCAAGTCGAAGAAGATCCGCCCCGCCAACCCGCTGGCGGTGGATGACTCGATTCGGCGAACGCCGGTGGTGTCGTCGGTGAAGCCCGTTGTCGCTCCGGTGATTCCCAATCCGTTCTCGGCTCCGACGGTGCCTGTCGAGAGACCGACTGATCCCGAGAAGGGTCCCGTGGTGAATTCGATGGGAGACCGGATCCGCGAGCGTCTCGAGGCGTGGAACAAAGCCAACGACGCGGCCAAAACAACACCCGAGCCCAAGACCGAGGATCCGACCCGGTGGTCGAGGCGGATGGAGGGCGTCCGCCGGCACCTGCTGATCTCGCCGAAGAAAGGCGCGGCGACCGCGGAGGAGTCGGGTGAAACGTTCGACATCGAGTCGCTGAGGATGCTCCGCGAGAGCTCGCTGAAGATCGAAACATACGTGACCGTTCCGCCCGGCGTATCGATCGGTGATGCGTACGCCAAGTCGATGGACGCGGCGCAGTCGTCGCTGGCTCAGGGGGATTTTTTCGATGCCGAGTCGCGGTTTAGCCGGGCCTTGACGGCCTCGCCGGGAGATCTTGGGGCGATGGCGGGCAGACTTCACGCGCAGCTCGGCGCGGGCATGCTGCTCTCGGCGTCGGTCAATCTCCGTCACCTGCTCACGATCGCCCCCGAAGTCAGCACCGCGAACTTTAGCCCTTCGATGATCCCCCCGGCCAGAGCTCTGAAAGATCTCGCGGCGGTCCTGCGCGACCGGCTCGGGCAGAACCCCGAGGCCGACGCGATCGCACGGACCATGTCCGAGGCCGAGATCGGGTTGCTGCTGGCGTACGTGGGACGACTGACCGCCGACGAGGCTCTGATTCGCCAGGGGCTTGCCGCGATCAAGCCGGGCTCCGCCGCCGCCGAACTCGACGAGCAGAACCGCCGGCTGTCGGTCTTTCTGCGGGTCGTGTGGCTGGGCGAAACCCCTCCTCAGACCCCCGCAGAGGCCCATCCGCCCGCCAAAGCTCCTGACGTCCACGCCGAGCCCACCAAGTAACCCGTGACCACACTCCCTCCACCATCTTCATCGTCTGCTCACTCGTCGGCCACTCCGGAAACTAAGAGTCTCTCGATCACCGACTTTCTCACCGATGGCTCGCTGGCCGGGCTCTGCGGCGAACTCGCGTCGCTCACCGGTGTTTCGATCGATCTGCTGGACCTCGAAGGCCGCGGGGTGGTGCCTTCGGGCCAAGAGGGACAGCCCTGGCGGGTCGTGGAATCGGTGACCCCGCAAGCCCCGGGCGCGATCTGTTTCCCGTTGCGTGTAGGCGGGCATCGCATCGGCTCGCTGCTGGTTTCTCCCGGTTCGCCAGCTCTGGGGAAGGAGCCTCGCCAATCGCTCGAGCGCGTCGTGGGGCTCCTCGCCGGGGCGGCCGCGGAGCTGTGCGAGCATGAACTCGAAGTTCGCGACAAGGTCCGCGAGCTCTCCGCACTTTTCCGGCTCACGTCTCTGCTGGCGCAGGCCTCGGGCATGGAGCGCGTGCTCGAGGTCGCGCTCGACGCGGCGCTTGATGCCCTGGGGCTCGACGCCGGATCGATCATGCTGCTCAAGGAAGACGCCGACGGCGTGGTGACGGGCACCACCGAAGACGACCTCGATGTGGCGACAAGCCGGCACCTGTCGAAAGAGTGGCTGCTGTGGCCCCAGTCGTTGTCCAAAGATCGCCTCTTCGACCGGATGGCACTGGCCGGGGAAGTGGTCGTCTCCGAAGATCTGAGCGAAGATCCTCGCGTTCAGATCCGCGACAAAGCGGCCGCCGAAGGGCTGGTTTCGGCCATCCACGCCGGAGTGATCTTCCAGAATCGACCTCTCGGGGTGCTGCGTCTGTACGCCCGGCGCCGGCAGACGTTCTCCGATTTTGACCGTCGCATGGTCAGATCGATCGCTCAGCAAGCGGCCGTGGCGATCGAGCAGGCGCGGTTGCTGCGTCTTCAAGCCGAAGAGCAGCGGATCCAGCGTCAGCTTCAACTCGCCGCGGATGTCCAGCGACGGATGCTCCCCTCACGCGTGCCTCAGGTGCCCGGGGTTGATCTGGCCGCCCGGTACGTTCCCAGCTTCGAACTGGGCGGAGATTTTTACGACTTCATCGAACTCAATGGCCATCTCGGTCTTGTGGTGGGTGATGTGGTGGGCAAAGGAGTGGCCGCCGCGTTGCTGATGGCCGCCGTTCGTGCGAGCCTGCGGGCCCACGCCCAGGACGTTTACGACCTCGACACCGTTGTGGCCCGGGTCAATCACGCGCTGTGCCGAGACACACTGGACAACGAGTTCGCCACACTGTGGTACGGGGTTCTGGACCCGGCAACGCTCCGGCTGACGTATTGCAACGCCGGGCACGAGCCGCCGATCATCGTCCGTGTGCCCGCCCATCGCCCGCCCACGGCGGCCGATATCGACGAACTCTCCGTCGGTGGCATGGTCGTGGGGATTGATCGGTCTCAACGGTACCAGCGCGCGGTGTACGACCTTCACGATCGCGATGTGCTCATCGCCTACACCGATGGGCTCACCGACGCCGCGAGCTTCGATCGCAAGAAGTTCGGAAAGAAGCGGGTGCGAGAGACGCTTCTTTCCATCTTGGCTGCCGAACCAGAGGCCCCGGCGTCCCGGATCCTCGACTTGCTCCACTGGGAGGTCCGCAAGTTCACAGGGCTTTCGAACCGCGTGGACGATGAGACGATCGTGGTGATGAGGATCAGCCGGACAAGGAAGTAGTCGGAAGGCAGGCTGCCGAGCCAAGAAGAAGCCGCAACAACAAATGTCCCGGCAGCGTGGGCTGATTATCCAAACATTGTTCCCAGCAGCGTGAGCCAGCCCCAACTATTCCATCCGGCATCGGCCTGGCCTCCCGAAGGGTTCGCGCCGCTTTGGAGGCGGTGGAGTTCGAGCCACGCCTCGATTCCGAGTCTCACAATCGAGGCGCACACCACGATCGCGATGGCGGTCAACAGTGTTGGTCGTCGGCGTTGACCTGTCTGAAGAGGCCCCATGTTCCATACGATGCGCCTCCGACGGGTTTCTGTCACCGATTTTCTTGCCGGCTTTATCGGGCCGCTTGCGCCCGCCTTGTGCCCGAGGGCCTCATCGCGGCCGCCACATAGATCCCCGCGAGCACGATCACGATGCTTGGCCCGGGTGGCCACGAGAGCTCGAACGAGAGCACGAGCCCGCCGAGCACCCCGACGACGGCGATCGTCAGGCTCATCGCCAAGACCGGCGCGAGTCGCGTGGAAAGCTTGAGCGCCGCGGCCCCCGGCAGAATCAAGAGCGCCGATGCGATCACGACCCCCGCAAGGCGCATCGCCGTGACGGTCGCCAGGCCCAAGAGAGCGAGGAGGACGGCGTGCGCGAGCCGGGTCCGTACGCCGAATGCCTCGGCGGCCGGCTCGTCGAACGCCCAGAATGTCAGGGGGCGACGCAGGCACCAGAGCACGCCCAGAGTGACCGCGGCCGTTCCCGCGGCCACGGCGGCCTCGGGCCAGGCGGTGTTCATCAAGTAACCGAAGAGGAAGCTCTCCCACTGAAACCGCGGGGCAAATCGGCTCACGAGGATAGACCCGACCGCCATCGAAACGACCAACACCATGCCGATCGCCGTATCTTCGTGTGTCACGCCCGCCCGGCGTGAAGCGCCCGTCGAGATCCACCCAACGGCGAGCGAGGCGGCGACACAGAACGAGACGACAACGGCAAACTGCACGAGGCTCTGCGCTGGAGACAATGAAGCCGACGCAAGCCCGAAGATCGCCGCGACGCCGATCCCACCGAACCCCGCATGGCTGATTCCCTGCCCGATGAACGCCAGTCGCCGAAGGGTCACCAGCACACTGAGCCACGCGCACAACAACGCGAGACAGACCGCGGCGACCACCGGAGGCCAGAACAACTCGGGCAGATTCCAAAGATAATCGAGTGTCCTCACGCTCCCCCTCCGTCGCCGGGCTTAGGAGTGTGGCGGGGGTGTGAATGGTGTCCGGTCAGACTCGCGCCGTGATTCACTCTGCAGTCCGCTGCTGAATGGGCGTCGACGTGGACGTCCCCGAAGATGGCCGAGACGTCGTGCCGGAACACCTCGGCGAGCACCGCGGGCGTCAGTCCGCTGGGCGCCTTGTGGTAGTGCAGGGTCCGCGAGAGGCACGCGACACGGTCGCACCCCGCCGCGATGGTCCGAAGGTCGTGACTAACGACGATGACGGTGATCCCAAGCTCACGCTGCAGGCGACCGAGCATCTCGGCAAACTGCTGTTGACCCGCCGGATCGATCCCCACGGTGGGCTCATCGAGCAGCAGCAGGCCCGGCGACCCGGCCAAGGCCCGAGCGACCATGGCCCGCTGGACTTGACCACCCGAGAGGCTCCCGATATGGCGGTGCGCGAACGCCGCCGCCCCGGTGAGATCCATCGCACGATCCACAGCGTCGCATCTTGCTCCCCCGAGCCGCTTCCATGGGGAAAGCCCCACCGATGCCGCCATCTCGACCACCTGCCGGACCGATAGCGGGAACGACAGCTCGGCTTCGCTGCGCTGCGGGACGTACCCGATCCGCCCACTCTTCCTTGCCCTGACCGGGGCCTCGCCGAACACGAGGACCCGGCCCACCTTTGGCGTCAGCACGCCCAAGATAATCTTGACAAGCGTCGACTTTCCGCCGCCGTTGGGACCCAGGATTCCGAGCCGTTCCCCCCGTTCCACGGAAAGCGTGACGCCGCGAAGCGCCTCAACAACCGGCTGATCCGCATCGCTCGAGGGATAGGCGTAGGAGATGCCTTCGCAGACTACCACCGGGGATTCACGATCTTCGAGAACCATGGATCAAGGCTAGCGGCCCTCGAACGCCGAACGCAGGGCGGCGAGGTTTGATCGCATCATTCCCGACCAGTCTCCAGTACCCAAGGGGTCGAGCGTCAACACTCGCACACCCGCCGCGTCGGCGATCCGCTTTGCGGCGCCGGCATCGTACTGGGGCTCGATGAAGACCGCGGCCACACCCCGCGCCTTGATCGCTTCAACCACTGCGGCGGTGTGCGACGGATCGGGCTCCACCGCCTCGACGGGTCTGAGCACTTGAGCAACCGACAACCCGTACCGATCCGCCAGACGTCCCCATGCCGAATGGTGGGTCACGATGTCCTTGCCCTTGTGGCCCGCCAGCCCGAGGCGATACTCATCGTCCACTGTCAGAACGTCCTTGAGCACCGCGGCCTCGATTTGAGAGAGCTGATCGGTGCGAGAAATTCCGCGGGCTGTCTCAGCCGTTTGAATCGCCGATCGAATCGCCGGGACGAGCTGAGAAACCAGGATCGGGTCGAGCCACAAGTGTGGGTCGGGTCCATGGCCGTGGTCGCAGTGCTCATCATGGACATGGTCTGATTGGGCGTCTTTCTCTTGGTGATCCGAGTCGCTGGGGGTTTCGATACCGGCTGTCTTTCCGAAGTTCACGACCTGCCGTCCCGCCGAGGGGTGCTCTCGCAGGAACTGCTCTACCTTGGGCTCGAGCCCAAGCCCAACGAGCACCACCACGTCCGCCCGCCCCAGCGCCGCGAGGTCGTCGGGAGTGAACTCGTACCCGTGCTCGCTTCGGCCCGGTGCCATCAGAGTCCTCAGCTCGGCCCCTTCGGGGACGAACGGTTTGACCAGGCCCGAAAGCGGCGCGATTGTCACCACCACACGGATCGGGATCTTGTCCGCTTTGGGCCCGGCTTCGCGGCAAGACACCAACAAGGCCGCGATCAGCGTCAACGGAACAAAGAGCCACCTCAGAATTTGGTATTGAGAATTCATTCTCAATAATAGCCTCCTTGCGCCCGCCCGTCGCTACACTGCGTGTGTGTTCAAAGAACTCTCCCCGCGCCCGCTGAGAATGTACCTTTTCTGTGTCGCCTTGCTCTTGCCCATGGCGGGCTGTGTGAGTCTTTGGGATCCACCTCCCAAAGCCGGGCGCGCGACTCTGACGTCCAGCGCGAGCCCCTTTGCCGCGGTTTCTCTCCGGGTCCATCCGCTCACTCACATCGGTACAGGTAAGGACGGCAAGCCCCGCCTGCTCGCGCATATTGAATTGCGCGACCGTTGGGGAGACGCGACCAAGGGTGTAGGAGCCCTCACGCTGCGGCTGTTCGGCCCAGCTGGTGGCACTGGTACAAACCAAGAACTCACCCGCTGGGACGTCGACCTCGCGGACCTCGATCTCAATGCCACACTGTTCGACCCCTCTACGCGCACCTACCGGCTTCAGCTCGCGGGGATCCCGGAATGGCTCGCGGCATTGGTGCCTGGTAATCCTCGCAAGGCGAAGGTCGTGGCCCAGGCGTCGTTTGTGACCTCCGACACCGACAAGCCGTTGACAGACGAACACGACCTTTCTCGCTAGGGGTTTTGGGCCCCACCCTGAGGAGCCGGATCCTTCAACTCGCCGCGTTGGCGGTACTTCTGAAGGAACTTTTCGTACAGCGCGGTCTGTTTGTTCGAAAGATCCACCTCCCGACCTTCCACCCATGCACGCTCGACCCGGGTTCGGATCTCGAGCGGATCGCCGTCGGTAAGAATGATCGTCGCGGCCCGACCTTCTTGGAGCGACCCCAGTTTGTCGCTCACCCCCCAGATTTCCGCAGGCCAAAGCGTGATCGCCCGCATCGCGTCTTCGGGGTCGAGCCCGTACGCCGCGGCCCTGGCAGCGGCATACGGGAGGTTGCGCTCGTGAGCGGTTTCTTCGCCGCTGGCGATGCAGAACCGCACACCCGACGACTTGAGAACCGCGGGCAGCCGGAAGTTTGCGTCGATCGCGGTATCGAAGCGTTTTGGAAGCCGGTGGAGTCCATCCATGACGACCGCGACATCGTGCTTCTTGAGAAGCTCGAGGCACAAAGCGGCGTCTCGCCCCCCCACGATCACGCACTTGATACCCCGACCAGAGAAAAACGAGACCGCCGCCGAGATCTGGTCGGCGTCGTTGGCATTGACAAAGACCGAGAGTTGTGGGGGGGCTTCTGCAGCGCTTTCATGTGCGGGGGTGGGCAACGCAGAAGCCACTGCCGAGAGTCGAAGGTCTATCGCCCGAGAGGGGTTGGTCCGCCGTTCCTGGGCGTATGCCGCGGCATCGTCAAACAACCGGGCAAGCTCCGACTTCGCTTTGACGATCTGTTCCTCGACTTCCTTGGCCAGCTTCTCTTCCAGGCCTTCTGGCACGCGCTCGGCAGGCCAGTTCACGACAAGCGCGCCCTCGCCCAGCACCGTCAGATCGGTGACCGTCCACCCGTGCAGCCGGATGACGCCGCCTCTGCCGGGCACGAGACCGCCCGAAGGAAGGACGCCTGCCGTCAGTACGCCGTTGCTCCGAGTGACTGGAATCAATGTGGAGTCCGGATTGACAGCCGTCACGGCTCGGGCCTCGGGGCTCACGCCCAGAGGGCCGACCTCGGCGAGGTCGTTCGTCGCACGAGTGCTCGCCATTTCCGTCAACCCCAATTGCGTGGCCGCCCCGAACATTCCCGGATAGACCCGCTTGCCCGTCGCGTCGATGCGGATCGGTCCCGGGCTCTTCCAACGAACCGTCTTCTCCATCTCGGCGAACTTCTCCGCCGTCATGATTCCAACGATCCGCCCTTCATCGAACCACACCGCCGAGTCCTTCACGGGGGGGCCGCTCATCGGGTGTGCCTCCGCGTGCAAGATCACGACAGGCCCGGGCTGAGAACCGGAGATTGGAGTCAAGTCCTGGGCCTGTGCGGCAGAGGCGCACACAATCGACAATATCGCGATCCGTTTCATTAACGCACCTCTCCGCAACCGCAGTCTCCGGCTCTTTGATGACCAAAATCGTGCCCGCTCGACAACAACTGGAAGTACCGCGAGGCCGACATGCCCGCGGGTTTACCCTTGTCGCCGCCTCCGCTCGCCTTGCCCGACGCGGATCCCGCTCGAAGCGCCTTCTGGATGACCCTGGCGCGTTCTTCGGCCGTACGCTTCTGCAACACTTCGTCTTGCGACAGCGAGAACTCGGGTACACCATCCACCCAGGTCGCTTCGCACCGCGTGAAGGTCGACATCGGCGATGTCGACCACAGCGCGAGGTCCGCGTCTTTGCCCACTTCGATCGAGCCCGTGCGTCCCTCTATCTTGAGTTGTTTCGCCGGATTGATGGTCACAAACCGCAGCGCCTCTTCTTCGGAAATCCCGCCGTAGCGAACGCTCTTGACCGACTCAAGCGTGAGCCGTCGGGCGAGTTCGTTGTCGTCGCTGTTGACGCTGGCGACCACTCCCAGCCTGTGCATGAGGGCGAATGCCTGGGGAATGGCGTCCTGCACCTCGATCTTGTACCCCCACCAATCCGCGAACCCCGAAGCCCCGATGGACGAATCCCGCACAACCTCGGCGACCTTGTACCCGTCGAGCACGTGCTGGTAAGTACCGATCTTGAACCCAAACTCGCTCGCCACGTTCGCGAGCATGACGATCTCGTCCTGCCGGTAGCTGTGACAGTGCAGGAGCCGATCGCCCGAGAGGATCTGCGACAACGCTTCGAGTTCCAGGTCGCGGCGGATCGGCGCCTCTGGGGTGGCGCTGCGACGAGCACGGGCGTACTCGCGCGCTGCGGTCAGCCGATCACGGATCAGTCCTTCGACGCCCATTCTCGTCTGCGGGTACCGCTCGGTTCCACGGCTTCCTTCGTTGGCGTTTCTCGGGTTCTCGCCCAGCGCGAATTTGATGCCCGACGGGGCTTCTTGAAACTTCATGCCCATGGGATCGCGCGATCCCCAGCGGATTTTGGTCACTGAGTTCTGGCCTCCGATCGCGTTCGCCGACCCGTGCAGTGTGTTCACGCATGTCACGCCCGACGCGAGTTGGCGGTACCAGTTCTCGTTCGAAGGGTTCATCTCATCCTCGACGCGAACCTCCGCCGTCACGGCCTGTCCGAACTCGTTGGTCCGCCCCAACGACGTGTGGCTGTGGCAATCGATCACCCCGGGAGTCAGATGTTTGCCTCGCCCGTCCACCACGCGCCAGGCTTTGCCGCTCTTGGCTTGTTCAGCGGCTTCATTCAGGCCCACGAATACGATCTTGCCGCCCTCAACGAGTACCGTCCCGTCGAGAATCACGCCCCCAGGGCCGCTCGTCCAAACCGTGGCACCGACGATCGCTACTCGCTCCGTCACGGGACGTCGCATCGCCCCAAAGGCCGACAAAGGAACAGGCAAGCCCATTGGTGTCGATGCCATCACCGACGGCTCGCCCGATCGACGCGTAGCCGTCCAATCCAGTGATTCCCCACCGGGCACCACGGCGGTTCCCGAGATCCTGCCCTCTACCGCACGCCCCTTGACCACCACGTCACCCGAGGCTCCGAGTGCCGCCAGATCAACCACAAACTCGAATTCGCCGCCATTCACCGATTGGGTCTTTGGCTTCTGCCTCCACAATCCGCCGTCGAGCCATATAACGCCGGCCGCATCGATCGACACAAGCACCCCGGTGCCTCCGCGAGTCCCTGTCAACCCCTCGGTCACAAAGCACCCGACGAGGTCCGCATGGGGAGAGCGCGCCCCCGACACAAGGCTTCGTGTTGCTCTTCGAGTCGTCGCCCTTTCACCCGAGTTGTGCGTCCACACCAGAATCCCGGCATCGAGTGTCAGATGATCGGACGGTTCCGCCGCCTTGGCCCCGGCATTCTCACCGGGCTTTGCTTCATCCGGATTGCCTGCCGGCCTCGAGAACGCCGCACTCTCAGATGACAGCACGATGTTCGTACAGCGGATATCCCCCGGCGACCGTTCGCCCACTTTGGACAGCAGCACGACCGACCGCGCGGAAACTTCGATCGAGGCGGGCTCCCCCGGCACCGGATCTAACACATTCCAGTGTCCCAGCAACGGCAGATTCCCCTCCCTCGTCGCCGTAAAATCAAACCGCCGACCATCGGGCCCGATCCCGACGCCCGCCAACGTGTTCGCGTACCCCGCAGAGTCGGTCTCGATGCTCCCCGTGAGCGTGAAAACGCCCACTCTCCCATCGAGTGGTTCGTGATCAAACGTGACCGAGAATGACCGATCCGTCACCGAGAGTTTCCCGGGCGTTTCTTTCCCGTCCCGGCGGATCACCACCGCGGGTTCCCACGCCGATCCCTCAACAACCAGGCTCCGGCTCGCCGGCGAAGCTCCGGGGATCTGCACGGTCCACACCCCCGAAAGGTCTGTGGGTGCTGGCTCTGCGGACTCATATCTTCCGTCGATCCACACTCCAACGATGCGGGGAGCGGGAACTTCCCCTCGCAGCTTCTCCCCAACGAACAGATCCCCGTCGGCAACGACCATCGAGGCCCATCGACCCGGCGCGATTGTTCCGAGTTCTTCACTGACACCCAACGCCTTTGCCGGCGAGGTGGTCACCATCGCATGCGCTTGCGAAGGGTCGAGCCCCGCGTCGATCGCCTTTCGAAGGTTTATCCAGAATTCCTTGCGGTCCTTGAGCCCTTTGGTGGTAAGCGTCGCTGGAATCCCGGCCTCGATCACGCGACGCGGATTCGTCGGCGCCTGCTCCCATTCCAAGAGCGTGCGAAGCTCGACATCCTCGGCCTTCCCCAGCGAACTCACGTCGGGTGCGGAAGGAAAGTTGATCGGCACGATCACCACGCCTGCGCCACCCGGCACCGAATCTACGGCGGACTTCACCGCGTCGATCCACTGGTACTCGGTCCCCGTCCCGACGAACACGCAGGGTCTAGAGAACTCCCGCGCCACGTTCGACGCCCGAACCAGATTGACCGTAGATCGCACGTCGATCGCCAGCGGGTAACCAGATTTGGGCGCGAGAGCTTCCGCCCAAACGGGTGCTTCTCCCCTGAGGGACGGCGCCGTGAAGTAGTCCGCGTCGATGAGCGCTTGCCGCACGAGCGCAATCACACCCATATTAGAGCTCGGGTACGACGACCACCTCCCCACATCTTCGTCGCCGCCAACGGTTTCGAACGCCACGGACTGGTACGCCCGCGCACGATACACCCGGGGCGAACCGTCTGAGGCGGCCCCCGGCGTGGTCAGCGCAACCACGGCCGCCGAGCCGCGGATCACGCCGTCCTGTTTCTCGTGAGGATCAACCGGCGCGAGCCCGGCCGCTACAAACCCCAGCGAGCGCAGCCCCGCCGATTCTTCCGCGGAGAGACCGGGTCCTTCAAGCGCTGAAACTTCGGGCGTCACCCATCGATTCCAGTGCCGCCCCTGCCCGTCCGTGGGTGCTGAACGGGGTGTGTTCACGGGCACCACGGGATCGATCAGCCCCGCGTACACATGTAGTCCGCGACCATCAACGGACCCACCAGACCACCGCAGGCCACGGAATCGCTTCTCCTCCGATCCCTCGGTCCCTGCGGAAACAGAAAGGATCCGACCGTCTCTCACCACGACTATCGCGTTGGGGATCACCACGCCCGGCTCTGGATGCACCGTCGCACCCACCAGCGTGAACGACGTGGGAAGCGCCCGACGCGGCCCGTTCGCCGGAGGCAAAACGCCCTGGCCTTTGGCTTCTGGCGCAACGGCAACAATACCGGTGCAAAGACCGGCGGCAACAACGATCACTCGGATCATCCAGCAGTTCATCGCCCCAGTCTACCGCCAACACACTCCGTGCGTCGGCTCAGGCTGCCCGAGGCCCATCATCATCAGGATTCGAATTCAGCAGCCCGCGCAATCGGTCGAGTTGACCCTGCGCATCGTCGAGCGCCTTCTCGACCCCAGCTACCGTCTCGTGGTACGTCGGGCTCTCCCGAGCATCCTCGCGGAACCGGACGAGATCCGGAAACCGCAGAGGCGGCGTCACCGTCTCGGCTTCGTCGTTGTGCAGTCGCAGTTTCGGCTTCACCACCGGCCTCCCTGCCGCCCGTCCTGACACGATCAACTTCATTCGCGGCCTCCTTGCTTCGACCACCGGTACCGCCGTCTCCACCGAGACGGCGCCTTCACGCCCGCGGCAAGCCCCGAGTCGCCGCGTATCCCGCACGACCACCCGAGACCGCCCACCATGCGTCCGTGAAGACACTGTTGGCATCGGCACCCGTGCGCACACGGTGTGAATTCAGAGGGGGCCTCGAACGGTTCTGGGCCTCTCGGCCAAATCATCCCGTCCGAGAAGCACCTTGCCCACGACCAACCCATTCAACCAAACCCCGAACAAGCGACGCCCACACCACATCAGGCTCTTGTCGACCGTCGACGACAAGGTGCCTTCCGGGTTCGGATGCCGCCTGCGCTAAGTAGCCCTCGCGCACCCGGTTATGGAAGTCTGCTCCGCGTTGCTCGATCCGGTCGTCAAAGAGTGTGACCGAGGCGACGGTGTTCTTGGGGGCGCGCCCCTTCGCAGGCTCAGAGCCGCGGGTCCGACGGGCCGCGGTGGCCGCGTCCACGTCGAAGATCACGACAAGATCGGGCGAAACTCGCTCGGTGGCCACCGCGGCCACCGCGCGGATATCGGCTTCGGACAGCCCGCCTCCGGCGCCCTGATAAGCAAGCGTCGAACTCACAAAGCGATCGGCGATAACCACGTGCCCGGACGCGAGCGCCGGCCTGATTTTCTCTTCGACCAACTGTGCCCGGCTGGCCATATACAGCAGCATCTCGCATGTCAGACCCATCTGCTCTTTGGTGTGCAGGAGGATCTTGCGGACTTCCTCCCCGATCGCCGTTCCACCAGGCTCGCGGACGTCTAGCACGCAGAGCCCGGCGTCGCCGATGGCCTTCACCAGCCGGCGGAGCTGCGTGCTCTTTCCAGAGCCATCCGCTCCCTCGAAGACGATGAATCTGCCGCGCAGAAATCCCGCGATGGTCGCCAGTTCGTTCACGCGGCCAGTGTAGACGCTCCGTCCCCTTGGGCGGCCTGTTCTTTCCTACTTGCCCTGAGGCGATGCGCCCTTTCCCAGGGCTCGCAGATCGGACACACTGAGCACCGCGGCCCGGGCTCCGCCGCTCGCAGCGGGCCCTACGCCGGCACCGCCGTGATCTTTCGCAATCCGGTCCATGAGTCCGGTCGGGTCGGCCTCGACAAACTGAACGGTCTTGATCTGGACAGAACGCCGACCACTCTTGTCTTTGGGGTTTGCCCGGTCGAGAGCCGAAAGAACCTCTTCAACCCCAGGGCCCCAGGCCGTGCCGCTCCGCTTGATCCCTCGGCTCAGCAGAAACACCACATCGGGCTTCAATGACAGCGCAACCCTCAACCCCGTGAGCGGGTTGGAGGGACCACCTGGCCTGATCCGACGCCGCAACTCTTCCAATCGCGAACGGATGGCGGCGGTCCCAACCGAGGCACTCAACAGGCCGGGCTTCGTCTCATCGGCGGCATCGCGGATCCAGTACGTGTGCTCCAGCAACCTCTCGATCGTGGGCTCGGGGCCAGGCCCTTCATCCTGCGGGCGCAGCGGCTCCTGAAAGACGACCACCTGGAACTCCTGATCGGGCTCGAGCTTAGACAGGTTTCGCGCGAGCTCGTCGAGCACGAACGGCAGGCTCGACACCATCACGCCCGACGCGTCTACGGCGTATACCACTTTCTTCGCTCGCTCCGCCCGAACACCGGCAAACGATGCCGATCTCTCGGTTGAAACCGGCATCGTCGCGGGCGCCACCGCCTCGGCGGCCACCCTCGGACGCAACACCCCGGCTTCTCGAAAGGATGTCGCCGGGGGCCGCGAGGGCTCCGCCGGAACCACCGCGGTCGTTTCGGTGCTCGGTATGGGCGCCTCGGAAGTTTCGTGAACCACCGCCGGTTCGACGGTTGCAGCCACAGGAAATACCGGATCCGCCGCAGAGGGCACTCCTTCGGCCGCAGACTCACTTGGCGACTCGGGTTGTGCGGCGACCGGTGTCGACATCTCCGCCGACAGCGTGAGGACATATTCCTCGGCCTCACCCGGGACATCGGTCAATTCGCGCTGAGCGGTACCCGACGACCGGATCAACATCACCGCAATCGTGGCATGCGCAGCAACACTGGTGATCAGCGGCAAGGCCCATACCGACACGAGCGATTTTGGTCGAAACGAGCGTCCCATGGTGTCAGAGCGGACGGCCTACCCGCGGCGGAGCCCCCGGCCCCGTCGGAGTTGGCGCACCCAGCAGCGGACGGTCCAGCGAAAAGGCCCCCGGGCCTAGGCACGCCAGCGCGACCGCCATCGAAAGCAGCGCGAGTTGCCACAGCGGGCTCATCCAGTATGTGAGATCCCACGGGTCATGCCTCGGCAAGAACCCCAGCACCCCTTCACCCGAAGCCCATGCCGGCCCGATCACCATCAACCAGATCCCGACCGCGATGTGCCCGACCAGCGCGAGTGACCAGAGCCGCGTCAGCAGCCCCAAGAGAATGCAGATACCGGCGCCAAGGTCCGTCACTGCCACGATCCATGCCAGTTGGGCCGCCCGCGATCCCGAAAGCCACGCGGGCCAGAGTGTCCGCGGAGTTGCGCTCGCGTCTCCCATCGGCGCTACGGGCTTCGAAGCCCTGAGCAGACGGAGCGTGACTTCGGTGTGCAAGCGACGCGCAGACACCGGGGTCTTGAAATCTTCTGCAGAGTTGATCAGCCTCGTCGACGTCGCGTCGGGCTGCGGCCCGGCCGGCGCGTCGGGAGCAGCCGCGGCCTTGGGGCCGCCGAGCGCCCCAACATTCGCTAGCAACGCCGCGTCTTCCCCGACCACGGTGTCGTATGCGTTGAGCTTCCCCAAGCCCGCCCACAGAAAGGTCGCGCCCAGTACAAGCCTGATGACCAGCGGCGAGATTGTCATCGCCAAAGCCTGTCGGACGCTCATCGGGCTCTCCGTGTAACCCCGAGGGATTCGCGAGGCACCAACACTCTTACGGGGAATCAAACGCCCCGATTCTTTCGGCACGACCGGCCCCACAACGATAGCACCCGCGTTCACCCCGGACCCAGGACTACGATCCTTCGCCGCGGGCGTGGCGAAATTGGCAGACGCGCGGGACTTAGGATCCCGTGGCCGCAAGGCTTTGCAGGTTCAAGTCCTGTCGCCCGCACATACACCAAACCAGACTTACACCTTGATCGATGCCACTGTCACGTCGTCGGCAAGCCTCACTCCTCGTTCCATCGGAGGGCGGCTGCTTCCCGAGGTCACGAGTGAGGGCTGGGCAAATTCGATCACACTCCGCACCAACACCTCAACGTCGGCATCGGTCGACGAACTCATCCCGAGGCATTGCATGGCCCGTTCGACACCGAAGTCTGAGCCCTCTGGCGATGTTTGTTCGACCACCCCGTCGCTGAAGACCACCAAACGCGAACCCGGTGCGAGCACCATGTCCTCGGCCTCGTAGTCCATGTCTGGGTCCACACCCATAGGCACTCCTCCACGGAACATCGGGCGTCGAAACCCGTTCTGGTCGCCCACAAACCAGTACCCGTGCCCGGCGTCGATGAATTCGAGCTTCGTTGACCCGTCCGGTAGTCTCGTAAACACACCGCACCACAACGTGATGAAGCGCCCGTCGGAACAGTGCCTCGAAACGTAATGGTTCGCCAGCCGAACGGCCTCGGCGATATTCCCGTTGGACATCAGCCCGACGTCGAGGTGGCACTTGGCCGTCGCCATGAGGAGGGCCGCGCTCACACCCTTACCCGAGACGTCGCCCAGGAAAATCGCCGACCGGCCGTCCGGCAACGGCACAGCCCCGAAGAGATCTCCAGCAACGTGCCTTCCTGGGATGAGCTTCATCGCGTACGAAGTGGGACCGACCGTGTTGCGGTCTGGGGGAAGAAGCCGGTGCTGGGCCTCGCGGGCCGCCTCGAGGTCATGTTCCAGCTCCTTCTGACGATCGGCAATCTCGCGAGAGCGGATGTTTCCAAGGGCAAGCCCCGCGATCTTGGCGACCGCCCCACAGAACGCCGCCGCATCCGTGGCCATGGCGGATTCGCTTCCTCTCGCGTCCAGGTACACAAACGCAGCGGCCACTCCGTTGAGCATAATCGGAGCGCAGATCGCCGAATGGATTCCCAGTTGCACGATGCTCTGCCCAAAGTCGCTGGGACCCCCGCTTCCGAGTCGAACGATGTCTCCTTGCGATGCCGCTCGCAGCAATGATCGTGAGAACTCTGCAACTCCGCGCCCGAAATTTGACAGGCTCCGTTGTCCGACCAACTCCACGTCATCGCCGCCCAGTGACCTCAGAAACGCGAGCCGGTTGACGCCCGATCCCGAACTGATCGCGGTGAGCACCGCGTCGGCAAGGGTTGATTCATCCGGGGCCGCGCCGATGGTCGCCGCGCACTCGGTCAGCAGGTCAAACCGGTGCTGCGCCCTGAACGAGAGTTCGCTCTGAGGCACGCGTTGCACGCGCGCCCCTGCCCCGACCATGTCGTCCTGCGTCGTCAGCAGATTCTGGGTCGCCCCGCGCGATCCGGTGCGAACCACCAGCACCCAGGGGCCAAGTCCGATCAGATCGCCTTCCTTGAGTGGCGCAGCGAGATTGGCCGTCAACGCGATCCCGTTGAGCGACGTCCCGTGACGACTTTCGAGGTCGCTGATCAGCCATGTGTCCGCCGCCAGCCAGATCTGTGCGTGCCGACGAGAGATCGTCTGGTCCATCAGCTTAATGTCCGCCGTCTGGCTTCGGCCGATGACGTGCGGCTTGACCGACGAAACGACCACCGCATCGACGGCCGGCCCGGCCAACACATCCAACCTGATCGTTCGGGTGCTTTGGGTGCTCATGAACCCCTCAGCATACCAGCACGGCGGACGGGCAACAATGGGACATGCCCAACCCGCTCGCCGGACAACTGCTCGCCCGCCTTGGCTCGAAGGAGGCCCGCGTCGCGGTCATCGGGCTTGGATATGTCGGGCTCCCCCTTCTCGCCGCGTTTCACGAGGCACAACTGCGTGTTCTAGGCGTCGACGTTGACCCTGCCAAGCCCGAGATGCTCCGACGCGGAGAGCATTATCTGCCCCACCTCGGCAACGACCTCGCCAAAGCCTTTGCTGGAAGCCCCAGGTTCGACGCCACGACCGACCCGGCTTCACTGGCGTCTGCGGATGCGATCGTCGTGTGCGTGCCCACCCCCCTCGGGCCTCACGGCGAGCCGGATCTTTCTTTCGTCACCAATACCGGCGCGATGATCGGCAAGCACGCCAAACCGGGCGTCCTCGTTGTGCTCGAATCAACAAGTTATCCGGGCACCACGCGGGGCGACCTCCTGCCCGCCATCCTCGCGGCGTCACCGATCCCCAGGACCGTGGGCACCGACCTGTTCGTCGCCTTTAGCCCAGAGCGCGAGGACCCGGGCCGCACCACGCATACCACACGCACGATTCCCAAACTCGTCGGCGGGCTCGACGATCTGTCCAGAGATCTCGCCGCCGCCCTGTATGCCCCCGCGATCGAAACGGTGATCCCGGTCGCCTCCGCCGAGGTGGCCGAGGCCGCGAAAATCCTCGAGAACGTCTTCCGATCGGTAAACATCGCCTTGGCCAACGAGATGAAAGTCATCCTCGATGCCATGGGGATCGACGTCTGGGACGTGATCCGGGCGGCAAGCACCAAACCCTTCGGGTTTATGCCCTTTTTCCCAGGCCCAGGGCTCGGGGGCCACTGCATCCCCATCGACCCGTTCTACCTCGCGTGGAAGGCCCGAGAGCACCATGTGCCCGCGCGATTCATCGAACTCGCGGGCGAGGTCAACACCCGAATGCCCGCGTACGTTGTCGAGCGCACCGCCCGCGCCCTGTCCGATCGAGGCAAGCCCGTCAGAGGTGCCCGCGTGCTCGTGCTCGGGCTCGCGTACAAGCCCGACATCGCCGACGTGCGCGAGAGCCCGAGTTTCGAGATCATCGAGTTGCTCATGGACCGTGGGGCATTGGTCGATTACTCCGATCCGATGGTGCCAAAGACTTGGAAGATGCGAAAGCACAACCTGAACAAGTCAAGCGTGACACTGACGCAGACCACCCTTGTCGGGTACGACGCGGTGCTGGTTTCCACGCACCACTCCGAGTTCGACTACGCCATGATCGCCAGGTACGCGCCACTGGTGATCGACACCCGAGACGCTTTCCGCGCCTTCACCGACATCTTGGGCGATCGTCTTGTCCGAGCGTAGTGAACACCGGACTATCGTCCCTCGGGCCTCTTCCCGTCGATCGTAATTGATACCCTGCGGCCCGACCGCTTCCCGGGCCAGGGAAGCCAACGGCGGGGCAGAAACTTCCCGGCCACCACATACAGCGCCACGAGCGCAACCGCCGTCGCAACCCAAAACTGCCAGTCGTGGATCGGCAGCGCCGCGGCGCTCAGAAAAATGCTCGGATGGGTGTTCGGCGGGCAGGTCATGTCGTCCTTTGAAAGTGGGCCTGCGGATCCTACCGGCCCCCGTATCGCTCCGACAGACATTTTCTCAGGCGAGCATCTGGTACGTCACCAACGCCGCCACATACGCCACCCCGCTCATCCACCCGAGCTGCACAAACGCCCATTTCACCCCCCTCGACTCCCGTGCCGTCACCGCCAGCGTCGGCAGGCACTGCATCGCCAGCACGTAGTACACCAAGAGCGACCAGCACGTGGCCCGAGAAAAGATCGGCGTCCCGTCGCCCCGGCGGGCCTCACGGACGCGTTCGAGCACGCCCTCGTCCTCGCCGTCTTCATTCCCGGTGGTCACGATTGCCATTGTGTTCACAAACACCTCTCGGGCCGCAAAGCTCGACAACACCCCGACCGACAACTGCCAGTCGTAGCCCAGCGGCCTGAACACGGGCTCGACCGCCCTGCCCATCATGCCCACCATCGACCGCTCCTTGGCGTACATCGCGTCCGCCCGCGCTGCCCTCTCATCAAAGTCCCGCGCCCCCTCCGCGCTCGCCTGCAACGGCGCCTGCGCTCGGAGCAGATCGCCATCGGGGCTCGGGCCCGACCGCGGATAACTCCCGAGCCACCACAGCACAATACAGATCGCCAGAATCGTCGTTCCCGCGGATTTCACGAAAATCCCTGCCCGGTCCAGCGTCAATAGAAACGCCGTGCGGAGGCTCGGCCTCTTGTACGTGGGCAACTCAAGGATCATCGGGCGGCTCTTGCCCGGCAAGATCGTCCGTCGGGCGATCATCGCGCTGCCAAGCCCCGCCACAATCCCCAGCGCATAACACCCAACAAACGCCACCGCTCCTAGGGCCGGTTGATCGTGGAACAGGATCGACACCAGCAGCACGTACACCGGAAGCCGCGCCGAGCACGACATGAACGGCGCCACCAATATGGTGGCCAGTCGGTCGCGGAAATCTGGGATCGCTCGTGTCGCCATGATCCCCGGTAGTGCGCACGCATGGCTTCCCAAAAGCGGAACAAACGAGTGCCCGGGGAGCCCGAAAGGCCTCAACAGCCGGTCCATCATGATCGCCGCCCGCGCGAGGTACCCCGTGTCCTCCAGCAGCGACATCAGAAAGAACAACAGGCAGATCTGGGGCAAAAAGACCAGCGTTGTTCCCACCCCGGCCACCACTCCGTTCGCGAGCATGTCCGTGAGGATCCCGGCCGGGAGCACCCCCTCGATCCAAGCCTTAGCCGCATCAAACGCGGCGGAAATCGCATCCATGGGCCATTTGGCAGCCGAAAAAATCACCCAGAATAGCCCCGCCATCACCACCGCCAAAATCACGGGACCCGCGACCGGGTGGATCAACATTGCGTCGATCCGGTCGGTCGTGTCGGCCACACGCCTCGACGCTTCGCTGGGCCCCTCCCCGGCGTGATCCCCCTCGTCCAGATGCGTCGGCGCGGGCCGGGCGCACGCCGCGTACACATCGTCGGCCCACCGCTCGATCCCCTCCACGGTCCCCGGCGGCGTCTGGTTCGGGATCCTCGAGATCGCCAGCATCGACACGATCTTGTCGCACCCCTCACCCGATCGCGCAGAAACCAGAAGCACGGCCGCCCCGAGCTTCTCCGAGAGGATTTCCGCGTCGATCTCGATCCCTTCGCGCCGAGCGAGATCGATCATGTTCACCACCACCAGCGTCGGCAGCCGTCGCCGCAACGATTCGCCGACGATGGTCAGGTTCCGCGCCAGTTTCGACCCGTCTACCACCACCAGCACCGCGTCGGGGTCCCCAGCACGCTCGCCCTTGAGCGCCAGCTTCCCGTCGAGCACCTCCCGGCACACCCTTGACTCGGAGGTCTCCAGTTCCAGCGAATACACGCCCGGCAGGTCGATCAGCTCGATGGTCGTTGCCCCTGACTCAAGCACCGCCACACGGGCGTCCTGCGTTGTGCCAGGAAAGTTGCTCGTCTTGGCCCGTAGCCCCGAGAGTCGATTGAACAGTGTGGTCTTTCCGGTGTTGGGGTTGCCCAACATCGCCACGCGGAACACGCCATCGGCGGCTCTCTCGGCTTTGGGGTTCATGTCAGTGGGACTCCCGATCAACCACGATCGAGCCGCACACTTCCGAAGCGATCCCGATTCGGCAGCGGCAGTGACACTTGCACTGATGCCCGCTCACGACCTCAACCACCGTCGGGGTGCCTCGGCGACAGACCCGAACCACCGCCCCGGGACGAAGCCCCATCGCCCGCAGCATCGCCGCTTCTGAATCCGGCAGATCAGTCGAAACCACTCGCCCAATCCAACCGGTCGGCTGATCCTTCAACAACATGCCACTCGCGATCTTCACCATTTCATGACTCTAGAATCATCAATTTAATTGAGAACTAGTCTCAATAAATTCTAGCCTGCGTCGTTCCCGTTATTTCTCAATTCGTTTCATCCACCCCTTTGGGTGGTGTGTAAACACAAACCGACCACATCTGGCCTCGTCGATCACAAAGCGACTTGACCATGCGCTCGTGCGGAAAAAGTCTTCGATCGCCAGGCGTGGGCCTTCTTCGCCGTTGCGGCGAAACATCGCCAGGTCGTCGATGACGCCGTCTTGGCAGAGCAAGTAGCTGCCCACCGACACCAGCGGCGCGTACGCCTCAAGCTCTGCACGCACGTGTGGACGGTTGTGGTCGCTGTCAAGGATGACCATCACCCGGGGCTCACCGGGTCCGATCCACCGCTTGAGTTCATCGATCGTCTCGGGCGCCGTTGAACTGCCCAGTGCGTACGTGACGCGTGGGTGTGTGATCTCGTGCTGCTTCTCGATGTCGACCGTCCAGATTCGGCCTCGGGTCGTGTCGCCGGGGTATAGCGTGTCGAAAAGATGCCCATAAAAATGGGCCGACCCACCACGGTTGGTCCCGGTTTCGATCAGCACCTCAGGGCGTATCTCGGCGATGGTTTCCTGGATCGTCCACAGGTCGAAGACGTTCTGCCACACGCCCACGCCCATCCACGACACATTGTCGAAGTTGTTGGTGTGCTTGATGAGTCTCTGGAACATCCGACGGCGGGCGAATTCATCAAGCCAGCCACTCAGCCCCTTGCGTGCGGGCTTCCGGTGCGTCGGTGGGCGTGCGTCGCGGTGCGAGGCCATGATGCGGAGTGTACGTCAAACGAGTGCTCGCGCCGATGTCAGGAGTTCCAAGACCGTTCGGCCGGGATCTTGGTCGCACAGCCGCAGCGCGGTGTCCCGTGCGGATGCCCCCATCTCGCGCCAACGATCCCGCATGACCCAAGCCCGGTCTAGTGCCGCCCCGATGCTCTCTACGGTCGGCGGGTCGGGGTGCCGCGAAGCAAGCCACCCATTCTCCCCCTCGGTCACCCATTCCGCACACCCGCCCACATCAGTCACCACGCTTGGCCGACCCAGGAGCATGGCCTCGACCATCGCCAAAGGCGTTCCCTCGGCCCGCGAAGAGAGCACGAGCAGATGGTGGCCCGCGAAGACCGCGCGGATGTCCGTGGTCTGCCCGGCAAACCGCACCCTGTCTTGGAGCCCGAGCCGGGCCGCCTGGGCCCCAAGAGCTTCCTCGTCCTTGCCGGTGCCGAACAACGACAAACTCCAAGGCTCGTGCCTCCACGCCCGCTGCGCCAAGGCGAGCAGCAGCAAATCTTGCCCCTTGGCATCGACGTGTAGCCGAGCCACGCACGCGAACCGCGGGCCTCCGGCGGACTCGGGCCACGCGAGCGCGGACGCGTCCGTCAGATTGACCGGGTTCCGCACCACGCGTGACCGCGGCACCGGCGTCCCGAGCGTCGCCCCCGCCTCGTCGATGTTCCGTGCCGCCACAAAGGCGTTGCACGATGCGAGCCCGAAGAGCCGTCGTGAGCGTTTTTGGGTCATCGCGCGGATGTCGTTTCTGGGCTCGTTGAACTGAACGATGTTCACCAGGGCCACCGCGTCGCTCTCAAACCAGTCCAGTAGTCGACGCGTTGATCGCCTCCCGACGCACTCGTACGCAGAACCCTGCGACAGACAGACCGCGTCGGGCTTCCAGCGGCGCAGCTCGTGCAGCCACGACGGCGTGCGGATCACCTCGATCAGCCGCGAGGGCCGACGCGGCCGGAGCACCACCTTGGCCCCGGCGGCGGCCAGCGCATCAACCTGCACCACGGGCACGCCGAAGTTGTACACGCTCACCACCACCTCGTGCCCGGCCTCGATCGCCCGCCGTGCCCCTGCGGCCCACAGCTCTTCGCTCCCGCCCCACGGGGCCCCGCCCATACTCGACACGAACAGCAATTTCACCGGGGCTTCTCCAGCACCACCACGTTCGACAGATACCACTTCCCCGACATTGGCACCAGCCGCCGAACCACCGACCGCTTCGCCAGTGACAACATCCCGGCCCGGAGCGCCGCGGCAACGCCCGCAACCACATACGCCACGGGGTTCATGGCGCCCGCAGCCGGCTTCGGACGGCCGCTCGCCAGCACCGTGCCCAGCACGTCCCAGCCGTCCCCGAGTCGGCGCTCATGGAGCACGCGCAGGTTGTTCGTAGCGGCAAAGTACCTCAGGGCATACACCGTGGGCCGCCAGAAGTCGTAAGGTTCTTCGTGTAACGGGTACACGTGCGGGCAGGTGATCAGCGCCCGCCCGCCGGGCCCCAGAAGCACCGCGATGTTCTCGAACGCCGCCGACCAATCCGCCACGTGCTCAAGCACCTCGGTGCAAAGCACGAAGGAGAACGGCCCCTTGGCGGCCAGATCCTCCGGCAACGGCCCGTCGATCGGGCACACCACGTCCACAGATCGGTCCACGTTCTGCTGCGTGTCGAGCCCCACGTACCCGAGCCCGCGAGACTCCAGCGCCGCGCGGAAGGGCTGCCGGCCGCATCCCACGTCCAGCACCTTCCCGTCACCCGGGGCGTACTCGCTGATCAATTCAGGCACGGCCCGCGCCAGATTCCCCACGATAAACCGTTCCTGCCCCGCGCGCGCCACATATACAGGACGCTCGTCCAGATCCGGACGATCACCCAAGGCCGCTCTGGCGATGTGTTCACTCACGGCTTGATGAAGAAATGGCTGGTCCTGTCGATCGCGACCAAAGTAATGTTCAGGCCTCGCGCCCCGAGAAACCCATCGACCGCCTTTCGGCATCCAGACCAGTGTCCATAGTCGTCGAACACGATCGTGCCCCCGGGCACGACGTGATCGTAGAACTTCTCGATAACCATCTTCACCGGGTCGTGCCAATCGCAATCGACATGCAAAAAACCGATCTTCGGCGGCACAAACCCGGGCAGCGTGTGCTCGAACAGACCCTGCGTCACTCGCAACCGCCCCGGCGCCACGTCCGCCCGCGCCAGCTCGAACGTCCGTCGCACGATCTCCGGGCTGGCGACGAACTTGCCGACGTCTTCCCAGGCTTCTTTCGGATCGTTCTCCCCGGGCTTGGGCATCCCTGTAAAGACATCGAAGAGATACACGTCAAGATCCGGACAGGTCTTGGTCAATCGCTCCGAGATCACCGCCGCCGAGCCGCCCCGGAAAGTCCCGCACTCGACGAACGCACCGCCCAGACGTCGTGCCGCGGCGGCCTGCGCGACCGCCCGCAGCCCGATCAGCCGCCGGGGCGTCGCCAGGCTGTTCGCCAGCGCCACCTTGACGGTACGTAGCCTCGGGTCGACCGCGACGCGGGCGTGACGGATGAACTTGGAAAGCAGAGACATGATCCAGTCTATGGGCCCAGCGGGTCCTAATCGAAACGGTCCTGCGCGGCTCCCCGCGCAGGACCGATGGTTCGCCTATCTGAGATCAGCGGTTCAGTTCTTCGGGCTCATCAAGGGTGATGACTCCTCCCTCCTGATTCCCCTTCTGCTTCGAGTTTGTGTCCTGACCAAAGATGTTGGGCAGGCTGACCTTGATGCTCCCGAGATTCCCAACAAACTGCGCAGTCAATGAACGCTCGATCCTCGTCCGGGCATCGTCAAAGTGCGACTTGGTATATGGATCCAAGCCGGCCGCGTCCTTGAACTTGTCCAACTTGCTCTTGACCTCCTTGAGCTTGCCCGTCGCGAGCTGGCTCACGGCCTTGCCCGCGGCGTTGTTGCCCAGCCCGTTGAGCGACAGATCAATCATGCGATCAATCATCTCACGCTGCAGGTTGCGCCGCAGACTTGAAACCATGGGTTTGCGAGCGGTGTACGACCCGCCCGCGGACCCGTCCAACTCGCCGAACGCCGCCGACGCCACCATGTCGAGCAGCTCGGGAACCGTCAGAGCGTCCTGGTCAGCGGCGACTCGGAACTCGTTGTCGTACACGCGCCGCAGCGTGGTGGGGTTCAGGATTGATGTCATCGCCGACGCCTGAACGCCAGCGATCCGGTCGTGAACAGGCCACGCGTTCTCCTGCTGCGCCTCGGACCCGCCGCCCGCGTCGAGCCACTTGTCCACCGTCATCTTCTCGAGCAGCTGCGGCGTCAGCCCATACGCCTCGTCTCGGAACGTCTGTTCGATGATGAACTTCACAGCGTCTCGCTGTTTAGCGGCGGGCACCACCACCACCGGCGTGCGCCCATTGGGGTCTCCCTTGCGATCACGGCTCACGTGGACACCGCCCACCCACTTGGACATCATCGCGATGCCCCGGGTCTGCATGCCCAGTGTCATCTCATAACCACGACGCAGCTTGGCCCAGCTCTCCCCGTCCTTCACGAATTTCTCAAGCAGCCGCGAGCGGTGCCATTTCGCCATTTCGGCCTGATTCTTCGCGTACTCCAACGGGTCACCCGCGAAGTCGTACCGCTGGATCAGCGGATCAGGCCCCGACGTGTCCTCGTCAGTGCCGTACACCAGTTCGGGCTCGGCGACCCGCTTGAGCACCTCTTTCACGTCACCCGTGGTGTATCCGAATTCGATCGCCCACAGATCGTACGGGCCCACGCCGATCATCGCGTAGTCGCCCTTTTCCTGAGGCTTGACCATGGGCTTGACGTCTTTCTTGTCGCCTTCGGCTTTTTCGGTCTCCGCCTCGGGGATATTGAAGTTGATCGGCGTGTAATCCATCACCGAACCCGTAAACGCCTTCTTCCCCTTCACCTCCGGGCTATTGATCTGCCCGAACGTATAGATCGACGACGCCTTGAAATTGTGCCGAAGACCGAGCGTATGTCCCACTTCGTGCGTCACCAGGTCGGCCAGCAGTTGCCCGATGAACCACTCGGGAATCCCGTCGAGCAGATCCACCTTTGTCGAGTCCCCGCCGCCGCCCCCCGGCTGGGTTTCGAGCGTACCCGTAAAGCCTCCCTCGCTGTCGAGCCCCATCCCTTCGAGGTACATCCTCATCGCAGCAACGTCGAACGCCTTCCCGAACGCCGCGAGGCAGAACCCGTTCACCTGGCTTCGGCGATTCACCAGCCCGGAATACTCCCCGGTGCCCAGCATGGGGTCGCGAGCCGTCTCCATCGCCTGCGACATCGCGTGTCCACCGAAAGGAACAACGCCCTTGCGAGCCCGCTCAGCGATCAGGTAGTCGCGCTGTTCCGGGGGAGCCAGCCGTACCCGTGGGTCCCATTCGGGCTTGTTGTCCAGCCAAGCCAACGTCTCGGCGCTCATCCCTTCCATCGCCACCCGGGGCATCACGTTCGAGAAGTTGCCCCAGAAGTAGCGGATCCAGCCGTCCGTCAGAATAATGTCCGCGTCCAGAATTTCGCCCGTGTATGGGTTCACGCGGCTCGGACCGATCGCCGTCCCCTGGTCGTTGGCCAACCAACGCACGAAGTTCCAACGCACGTCCTCTGGATCCTTGTCCATGTGCGTGTTCGTCTCGGCGTCCTGCTGACGAACCTCGATCGCGTTCAGAATCCCAACTTTTTCGTACGCCTTGTTCCATTCCAGAATGCCCGCTTCAACCCAGCGGCGATACCGCACCGGCACCGTGCTCTCGATGTAGTACACGATCGGCTGCTTGGGAGGGCTCAGCTTCAGCCGAGGATCCCGCTTCTCGAGATTCCACCGGTTGATATACCGAACCCACTTCTCGTTATCGACGAATTTGCCCAGGTCGCGGTACGTCGTCGTGAAGTAGCCCACTCGCTCGTCGGCCTCGCGGGGCTTAAACCCGGGCGTGCCCGCGAGCAGACTGATCGAATAGTGGAACACCTGCAACCGGCCCGCGCCAGTCGGCATCTCGAACGCCAGTTCAACGTTCTGAGGAAACGCCTTGGCCTTGTTGATCGACGCCAGCCCAGCATTGCCACCCTTCCCAAAGAACGTCTGCGCCCGGCCCGCTAAGAGCCCCCGAAGATCGATCACGGGCTGCCCGCTGGGTCCCATCGTCACGATCGGGACGTCCAAAATCACTCGATCCGTGAAGAGCCGTTTCACCGAGTCCTTGCTCTCGCGGTCGCCGCTGCTTTGTGTGTCAAGGTTGGGTTCCATCAGCAGCAGCTTGTTGTCTTGGCGCTTCCAATACACCAGAATGTCGCCCGACTGAAGCCCGGCGTAGTCCTCGCCGCTGGCAACCGTGAGCGCGATAAAGTGCTTCTGCCCCTCGAACCCACGGGGAAGCTCCCCGAGCATCTGTCCTTTTTTGCGGTCCACCCAGATCCCGTAGAACGTCTCACCACCCTCGGCGTTGTTTACTCGCTCGTACCCCTTGGCGACCTCCGCCCATGGGCGAAACTCGCTCTTGGCCGCCTCGGGCTCACCCTGAGCCATCACCTCGGGCGTCGCCACAAACATCGATCCCGCGACCGCGAGCCCCACGACCGCCCGAAGCATCTGTGCCCGCCGCGCGAGCTTGCCGAATTCTGCCATTGTGTGTCCTTCCTCAAACCGGGTTGATGAATAAGCCCCGTGCCCTACAAACAGGCTCGGGGGACGCAAGTGATACCAAAATCCGCTCCCCGAGATGTCGGTATTCTCCGAAAAAGAAAGAGATTTTACTCGGACGGCCCCAGCCCCCAAGCGACAACGCCAAATGAACAAGACCCGCACAGGGCGGGTCTCATTCGATTCGTTATCGCTGACGGTTCTCCCCCGGGATTACTGGCCCTCGCCAGGATCCCCGCCGCCGTCTCCATCGGCGGGTGCCGCCGGCATCAACGCCGGCTGCTGCTCCTTAGGCCGCAGCATCGCATTCGTGGTCAGAAGTTCTCGTTCTTGCTCGACCGTCAGAGTGCGGGCCGCTTCACGGAGCGCGGCGTACCGTGCCGCAGCGACCTCCGTCGAAACCGCCTTCTTCATCGCATCGGCGACTTTTTTCTGCATCGCCGAGTCAAACTTCGTCTTGGGCAAGACCTGCTCGATGTTGTTGGCGGTCTCTTCCAGCATCCAGTTGTAAGCCCAGCTCGATTCCTCGATCCAGAAGTACAACTGCTGCCGCAGCGTGTGCTGCTGGGCCTTGGTCGTCGCTTCCTTCTTCTGTTCGGGAGTCGCGCTTTCGGAAACCGTGTTCGCTTTGTTCCAATCCTCACTCTTGTTCCGCGCGTAGTCCTTACGAACGTCTTCGTTCGTCGTCGCCTGGATCCGCGTCAAAACACCCCGCGTCCGGATATCTTCGCGTATGTTGTTCCCCGCCAACGGGCGTAATACCGCCATCACGCCACTCATGCCTTTGGGCGCGTTCGGATCGTCTTGCTCGCCCCTTTTACGGGGGACCATGTCCGACTTTTCGATCAACCCATCCGTCACGCGACGCATGAGATCGAGATTGTCGATCACGATCTTTTCGTAGTTCCGCTTCCTCGCCGCTAAGTACGGACCCACTCGCGACATTTCGGTCTTGGCCACCGTCGCGTTCCGTTTGATCGACGCCCAGAAGACCGGCTCCATCGGCTCTTCAAGCTTGCCATCCGGTCCTCGCCAAGGCGGTGTCGGGGGTAATTTCGGGGCCGAATTCACAGTCGTCGTCGGCTTTTTAGCGTCCGGAGAAGGCGCCGGCGCGGGAGGGGGTGGTACAAATTCCGGCGTCGCGGCTGGCGCTGGCGCTGGGGGCGGTGCAATCTGCGCGTGGGCCTGACCCGCCACCATGACCAGTCCCATCACCACGCATGCCCTCGATCCACTGAACTTCAACATCGACCGCTCCCTGTGCGAAAATTTGATGAGTATACTCAAATAGGGTGTGTCATCGTCGCGGTTTGGCCCGCAACCGTACATCGGCTCAACAGACTCAGCATGGTACATACGACAGCCGGCGTGCGCCCCGGCATTCCTTCAACATCGATTCATCCCTTACAACCGCCATAACCGGTATGGGGTTCATCGTTCCTTCATGGGCTCCATGGGCTCGCTGTCCTTCATCCCCTCTTCGGGAGCCGTTCCAGGTGCTTCCGTCGGCGGCGTCTTGAACAGCTCCTCGAGCATCGTCCGTTGCTGCTCTTTGTTCAATTCGCGGAAGACCCGCGTTGCCAATTCCCGACGCTGCTCAGGACGCGAAACCCCTTTCGTCCGTTCTTCAAAGTCCACAAACATGTTCCGGATCTTGGTTTCCTTTTCGGTGGAGAGATCCAGTTTTTTCAGGAATGCTTCGAGTTCCTTGGTCTTGGCCGAGATCTGACGCTCATACGAACGCTTTACCTCCTGACCGAAGGCCAAAAACCCTTCCCGAATCACTATCTCTCCGCGACCGGCCGACTTCTCCCGATCCTTGGATTCCCGTGCCGTCTGCTGAACGGCGTCGTCGATGAGCACCTCCCAATACCCCTTCACCAGAGTCTCGTACCGCTCTGCTTGCTCTTTCGGGAGCTCCTTGGCCACCCGTTCCTTCAACGATCCCTTGGATTCCAGATCGGCAAACGCCGTCTTCGCCTCGCGCACAAGCTCGAATCGTTCGCGGCGTCCCGTCGTATTCGTGAACTTCACTAGCAGGTCTAGATTTCCAGTCACCAACCGGTCGAGCGTTTTGTTGTAATCGTCGAGCACGGCCCGCACCCGTGCTTTCACCGCTTCGTCCAGGGACAAGAGTTCGACCGCCGCTTCATCGGGGAGTGTTTCGAGTCTCTGGATGCGCCCCTCAAAGTTCCGTCGGATGAGCGATCGCTCTTCTTTGGTCTCTTTCACAGTCGGGCCCGCCAATGGATCGGGCGCCGGCTCAGCGGGTTTGGTTTCTTGACCCACCACCATCGGCACCCCAAACAAGAACATCCCGACACCCGCCAGAATCGCCGTTGTATTCCGTTTCATCATGAACTCCTCACACGGGTATCGTACCGACCTGCCCAACCAATCGGCTACTCTCTGTCCATGACCACCATGACCCCAGAAAACGACCTTGCCCGGGCGATCGCGGACGTCTCTCTCCTCCGCGGAACGTTCACACTCCGTTCGGGGAAGATCTCAAATTACTACCTCGACAAGTACTTGTTCTCGACGCGACCCGAACTGCTCCGCCGACTCGCACCGGTGTTCGCGGCTCGGATCAAAGCGATGGAGATCACTTCAGGATGTCGTGTCGCTCGCTTGGCCGGCGCCGAGCTCGGCGGGATCCCTCTCGTGACGGCCGCCGCACTCGAGACCGGGCTCCCCTGCCTCTTCGTCCGCAACAAAAAGAAGGACTACGGGACCGCCAAGCAACTCGAAGGCGTCCTGAATCGGCACGATCACGTGGTGTTAGTGGAGGACGTGGCAACCACCGGAGGGCAGGCTCTCGAAGCCGCGGATTCTCTCACCGAAGCCGGTGCCCACGTGGTAGGGGTTATCGCGACGATTGACCGGCTCGAAGGGGCGCGTGAAAACGTTGAGCGGGCCGGCTTGTTGTTCGACGCACTCTTTACCAAGCGCGACCTTGGCATCGTGGAATAACAGCCGACGGCGAAGCGCTGTTTGTTGTTGTAACAATCAACACGTCCGGTTTTGTTGTTGGACCAATAAAAAGAAAGAACCCCGGGCCGTTTCCGGCACGGGGTTCCGGTTCGTCGGGTTGCAACTAGCAACCCGTGGTCGTGGGCAATGAACTACTTCTTCGTCTCCACCCGCTTCTCCAGATCGTCAAGCCTCTTGTTCAACCGGTCGAGGCTCTCCAAGATGCGATCGAACTTGTCGTTTTTCTGACTTTCGTTCTCGTTGGTCATCGGCGCGGCCGGGGCGACCGGCGCTACCAACACGCTGTCCTTGCCGCCGAACAGATTCGACAGACGCGGAAGAGAGTCGATGCGCAGCTGCTTGCCGAGTTCCTTCGAATGCTTCTCAAATTCTTTGTGGCTTCGCTCGAGTTCCTTCATTGCCTCGGCGAGATGTTTCCGGACCTCAACGCGGACTTCGTCCATCTGCTTGTGTTTGTCTTCCATCTCTTTCATCGCGTTCGAGAGCGCCTCGCGGATCTTCTCGTGATCGATCTCGACGTTGCCCTGCCCGTTCATTCGGAACACCCACGACGAGCCGTCTTCTGGTCCGAACCCTCCCACGAACGGGTTGCCGCCCTCGATCTCAAAGCCCGGCGTCACCCACGTGCTGTCCGCGCCCAGTTTCGCGGCATCGAACCCTTCGAGCGTGATCGTCGCCTCTTGTGACGCGGCTCCTTGCCGGATGAACTTCACCTTGATGGTGTCGCCCGGGTTTTTGTTCTTGAGCATGTCGCGGATATCGTTCTCATCCGCGGTCTTCTTGCCTTCCATTTCAATGATGACGTCGTTTGATTTCAGTCCCGCTTTGGCCGCCGGAAGACCCTCGATCACCGAATCCAGAACCACGCCGCCTTCTTTCAACCCCAGGTGTTCAGCCAGTTTACCCTTGGCCGCCGACATATTGACCCCGATCATGACCTTGGGCCTCGATGTCTTGGCGAGGTTGAGCGGGCGCCCCTCGACCACCACCCCATCTTTTGCGGGTTTCCAGCCACGGGCGATCTGGGCCGGAAACCCGGACGTGACGGCGACATTGAATGTGGACACCACTTCGCCGTCGTCCCCGAGAATCTCGATCTTGTTATCCGACCGGCGGATTTTGTCCGCTGGCACAGCCTTCCCGTTGCGGGTCGCGGTGGTTTCGCCGTTCTCAATGCGAACCGTCACCTCGTCGCCGTTGTCGTTGCGGGACATCATCATCGACGAATGAGCGGGAGCGGCGGCCGCGGGCTGCTCTCCATTCGCCCGGAGGGGCCGGTGCAGCTCGCCGCGAACCTCACGGGGTGCGGTGTCTTGTTGACCCAGAGCGAACGTGCTGATCAATACGCCCGAGGCCATTCCGGCCAGCACACCGAGTTTGGTCATCCGATTCGTCGTCATGGTAAACTCCTGTATGACGCGGGCTTGATCTTGTTGGGATCGTCCCAGCGTCGGTTTCAACCTCGTCCTATCGAGCCAATCATCCGTTTCACTAGTACCCGACCACCCGGGCCGGCAGTGGTTGCGGCTTCATCCCGACGACCTGGCCGGTTTCATCGATCACGCGCTGACCCTGATATACATTCTGGACCTGTCGCTTCACCAGAATCGGTCGGATATAGACCACCGTGTATCCGCGTCCATCGGCTGCCGGCTCTGTCGCCAGCACATAGGGGTCGCCGTATTCCCCGAACACCATCCCGTCCTTGCGACCACGCTTGAGCGCGTCTTCGAGCACTTGCTCACTCGACCACGAAGCGTTGATCAATCCGGCCTCGTTCGCGGGCCTTTGCCCGCCCACGGGGAGCGGGGCGCTGAGCTTTCCAGACAGAATCGCTACACCCAGAATCGCAGCGGCCACCCAACCACCCCAGATTCGCAGACCCGATCTCGCTGGACGGCGACCGCGCGCGTCGTGTCTCCAAGCCACCTCTTCGGTGCGAGCCGAAACGCCGCCCGCTTCGGGTAGGTTCACCATCGCCGATACATTGGACGCAACGCCCACCAGTCGCTCCAGAGCCCGTTGATCCCGTTGCGCCAGCGCCAGATCACGCCAGAATGAGACATCGCGCGTCGACAGCGATTCCATCGCAGACCAGTCCGCTCCGGTGGCCCGTCCGTCGATCGCACGGGTGATCAGGATGTCACGATCAGGCTCACCATCCGCTTGGATTCCTGTCGCCCGCTCGAGATCGGATTGGCGGTTGTCGTCGTTCATGAAACGTAAGGTCTCCGCGTCGTTTGAAAGTACCGGTGCGTGTCAAGAGGGTCATTCATTGGGATGCGCAAGGCCTATGAATCCGTCACCTGCGGTGTCACCGCGGGGCGGGCTTCTTGCCTCGACTCGGCAAGCTCTCGGAGCATCCGGCGACCCCGAGCGATCCGCGTCTCGATCGTCGTTTCGGGCAGGTTCAGGATCTGTCCAATCTGCCGATAGCTCAGCCCCTGTACCGCTTTCAGTAACAATGGCTCGCGATAGCCGTCGGGCAGCTCGAACGCGAGTTCGGCCACCCGAACCGAAGAATTGTCACGTCCGAGAACTTGTGTGTCGCTCGCGGGGGTAGTGGGTTCCGGGTTTGAGTCGAGGGGCTCATGCCGACGAAGGACGCCTCGACGAGCGGCCAGTCGGGCCGCGTTGATCGCGACCGTGCGCAGCCACGACTTGAATGTCGAGGGATCCCGAACCTCTCCCGCATGAGCGACCACAGCGGCGGCAACGTCCTGGAGTAGGTCTTCAAGATCGGCCCATTTGGGCTTGTGAGCGAGCAGGACCGCCGCCACCCACCGACGGTTGTCTTCCCAAAGCGTGCGCAGGCGATCAATGTCCACCTGGGTGGGGGGCACGGGTTCGGGCTGCGGTTGGTTCTGTTGGGCCGCCTTCACTAGCTTGCTCGTCGGTGAGATGCGCACATCCGGGAAGTCTGTCATCTGTACGACATTTGTTGCGGGGTCGGCCCAAACCTACGCTGTTCCGGAATGATCGAGCACACGACCGACGCCGTCGGCAAAGTCATCGCCCGCAAGCAGGTCCGTCAGTCCCAGCAGGGGATGGCGGTCATGAGCCTCGGGGAACACCTTAACGAGCTTCGTCGTCGGGTGCTGATGGGTATCTTCGGGCTGCTCCCGATCTTCATCTTGGCAATGGTGTTCGGAAAGCAGTTGCTGGGATTGTTGATCCTGCCGATGGTGCACGCGTTGCGGTCGCAGGGAATGCCCGCGAATCTGCAAGCCACCAGTGTCTTCGAAACCTTCGGCACGTACATGCTCATCGCGGGGCTCATCACGCTCGTGATCGGGTTCCCCTGGATTTTGTACCAGGCGTGGATCTTTGTTTCGCCGGGGCTCTACGAGCACGAGAAGCGATTCGTTCATCTTCTGCTGCCCATGAGTCTCGTGCTTTCGGTCCTTGGCGTGGTGTTCATGTATGTTGTGGTACTCCCGGTCTTGCTCGCGTTTTTCGTGAATTTCACGACGGATATCTACGTTCCGGCGTCTCCCAAGGCAGCCGTGCCCGCCGGGACCGTCTTCCCAACGATCCCCACATTGGCGGGCGATCCCGAGACCCCTGCCGCCGGGCAAATGTGGATCAACTCGGCGCAGGGGCAGCTGCGGATCGCGGTTCCGGATGCCTCGGGAGCGGTCCTCGTGCAGTCGTGCGAGCTTTTCAAGACCAGCGGGATCATTCAGCAACCAAAGATCAGCGACTACGTCGATCAATTGGTGACTTTTTCGCTCGCGTTCGCCGCGGCGTTCCAGGCCCCGGTCATCGTGCTCCTTCTAGGGTGGATGCGGTTCCTGAAAGTCGAAACCCTCGGCAAGTACCGGCGGCATTGCATCATGGCCATCATGATCCTCTCTGCTCTGATGACACCGCCCGACCCCATCTCGATCTTTCTGCTCGCCGGCCCGTTGTATGTGCTGTTCGAATTCGGCGTGATCCTTCTGCGTATCTTCCCGCCCGGCGATGCAGCAATTGGCAACGCATCCAAGGTGCCCGAGTGAAGTCCCGTGGTCAAACTGTGCGGTCGATGCTCGGGCGTTGCTCGGGCGCAACGTCGACCGATCACGCCATGATGCGGATCGCGCTCGCCGAGGCGGAGAGAGCCTGGAACCTTGGAGAAGTGCCCGTGGGAGCCGTGGTCTACCACACCTCGTCGGGCCGCGTGATCGCCTCGGCCGGCAACGCCCGTGAGTCCAGAAACGATCCTTCGGCACACGCCGAGTTCTCGGCGATGGTCGAGGCCGCTCGGATTCTTGGCGATTGGCGCCTGACAGGATGTTCGCTCGTGGTCACGCTCGAACCGTGCCCGATGTGCGCGGGGTTGATCGTCAATTCACGGATCGATCGTGTGATCTACGGAGCAAGCGACCCCAAGGCCGGCGCGGTGCGCACGCTGCTCACGATCGCCGACGATCCCAGGCTCAATCATCGCGCCGAGGTAGTGCCCGGGCTGGCGGCGGGCGAGTGCGGCGCTCTGCTCCGCGCATTCTTCATGCAATTGCGGCAACGCCGCTCATAGGACCGCTCGTGCCCGAACTCCCGGAAGTAGAGAGCGTCCGCAACGGGCTTCAGCCCATAGTCGGGCGTCGCATCATCCGCGCCTCGCTCTTCCGGCGTGACATGCTCGAATCTCTCTCGGCACCACTGAACATCCCGCGTGCGATGCTCCAGGGCCGCCGAGTGGAACGCATCGACCGTGTGGGTAAGCAGCTCGGAATAATCGCCGATGGCGGCAGCGTGCTGGGCATTCACCTGGGAATGACGGGCCAGATGATCGTCTCGCACCCGGATCTGCCGCGCAGCACACACGACCACGCGCACTGGGTGCTCGATGATGGTCTTGCCCTGACATTCCGAGACCCGCGGCGCTTCGGGGGGCTTCGAGCCGCACATTCGGCGTCTGAACTCTTCGAGAACCTGGGACCCGATGCACTCGAAATCCGCGCGAAAGAACTGAAACTCGGGTGCGGCAACAGCACACGATCGATCAAGGCCGCACTCCTTGACCAGCGTGTCCTCGCTGGCGTGGGCAACATCTACGCGGACGAATCTCTCTTTCGCGCTCGCATCCGCCCCTCGAAAGAGTGCCGCTGCATGACGGACGACCAATTCCGGGCTTTGGCGGGCTCGATTCGGAAGGTGCTCTCTGAGGCTATCTCTTACGGCGGTTCCACGCTGCGAGATTACCGCAAGCCCGACGGAGAGCGCGGCGAAGCGCAACGCTTGCACCGGGTGTACGGCAGAGCCGGCATGCCCTGCATCAACTGCCAAACCACTCTGAAATCAGACACCATCGGCCAGCGCACCACCGTCTGGTGCCCGCGCTGCCAGTGAGAGGGGTTTTCCACAAGCGGCTGTGGATAACTTCGAGCCGCACCCCAGATTCTGATAACACGGCCTGAGGTGTCGTCTCGTGGGGCTCTTTCTTTATAAGAAGAAGAGTGTGTAGTGATGGTCGTAGAAAGGCCTGGCAATTAGTGGAGAAGCAGAGGTGTCTCTCGCAAGATCAAGTGTTTGATGCACTTAGAATCGATCCACAGTTCGAGCAAGCTGACGTTAGCCTGACAACAACTGTCGATCTTGGTCGGTGCGGCGCTCGGGCGGACTTCAGCAGGAGTTGGATGGAGGGCGGACGTGTGCCCAGAACGTCACGAACGCGCAAACGATCCCCAGGTTGTCCACACACCGATTATGGTTCTGCCATCCCTCGAATCTTCGATTCGAGGGTTCGTACGATGACATCAAAGTCAGGCTCAGCGGCACGGCGTTCGTCAACGGTACGGATGGCGTGCAGGACCGTGGTGTGATCACGATTCCCGAAGTATCCCCCGATTTCTTCGAGGGAATGCTTTGTGAGCATCCGGATGAGAGCCATACAGACCTGCCGGGGCTGGGCGACGGAGCGGTGGCGGCGTTCGGACTGCAGATCGATGAGCCGCACGCGATAGAAATCGGTCACAGCGTCGATAATGGTCTGGATTGTGGGTTCGTGCGGATCGCGAGAAGTGATGTCTCCGATCGCCTGCATCGCCAATTCCATATCAATAGCCCGGCCGTCAACGGCGGCGTGGATCTGTAGCTTCCCGATGGCGCCCTCGAGCTCTCGAATATTGGCGGTGATGCGTCCGGCGATGAAGGCGGACACTTCGTCGGGGAGTTCGATCCCGCGGAGGCGAGCCTTGCTGCGGAGGATGGCTGCCCGGGTTTCGAAATCGGGCGGCTCGATCTGTGTGACGAGCCCCCATGCGAATCGGCTCACCAGCCGCTCCTCAAGCTCGGGGATCTCCTGAGGGGGTGCATCGGAGCTGAGCACGATCTGTTTACCGGCCTGATACAGCGTGTTAAAGGTGTGAAAGAACTCTTCCTGCGAGTGATCGGCCTTTTTCAGGAAGTGGATGTCGTCAATGATGAGGCAGTCCATGTCACGGAAGCGGTTGCGGAAGTCCGCCATTTCGTTGGTGCGCAGGGCCTCAATAAACCGTGTGACGAAAGCCTCGCAGGAGAGATAGCAGATAACGGCTGCCGGGTTGGCCTGCTTGATTTGGATGCAAATGGCCTGGAGTAAGTGGGTTTTTCCCAGGCCCACACCCCCGTGGATAAACAACGGATTGAACGCGCGTCCCGGCGCCGAGGCCACCGCGACCGCCGCAGCATGCGACATTCGGTTGCTCATGCCGACGACAAAGGATTCGAAGTTGCAGTCGGGATTGACGACAAGGGCCTCGTCCCAACGATTTCCCGATCGAGGGCTTTCCACAATCAGTGACCTGACCGGCTCGGAGATGTTTGGACTACCCAAGCCGGCCCGCGGAGGACGAGGAGCACCGTTGGATGAGGGGCCGGGGCCGGACTCAGATGAGCTTGTACCAGCGGGTTGTTTGGTTCCCGTCTGTAGCCCCGCGGGCGGTGCGTACTGCGTGACCGTTGGAGGTGTCTGGGGAGACTTCACCTCGAGCATCGAGGCTGCTCGACCGGCCTGGCGAATAGGCGATGGATCGTCGGGGCCAAGGAACCGAACAGAGAGCAGACGCCCGGTGACGGACTGAGCGGCCTCGTTGAATGCGTGGGCGGTTTGGCGCTGGAGGTAGTCGCGGTGGAGCGGGGATTGGGCGCGGAGGTGGAGCGCGCCGCTGTCGACCATCAGCGGTTCGAGGTCATCGAACCACTGTCGGCAAAGGGTGGGCCAATGCCGGCGTAAGTAGGCCAGCATCTGGGCCCAGATCTGACGATCCGGGTCGTTCATGAGTTAGAGTCGTCCGCTGGATCGTGGGGGAGAGACCGCAACACGAGGCGAGCGAGACGGGAAGACCGGCAACATAGATGCACCTCGGATCCACCTCGCCGCGAACAGGCCGCGACGCCACAACGCTGAGGGTGCGACGGGGCCTCGTGCCCGCGTCCACGAGGTTCGACCCACTCGAACCCCGCACCCGATTCATCCGCGTCCCACGAGAACGGCGCGGGGATCGGGGCAAGTATGCAAACGTACTAGGAAGTCGCCTCCAAGTCAACCGCTATTGCGGTCTGGCGGAGCCCGTACGGGGGCGAGCATCGTGCCCCGGCCTCGGAGGACGAGCACCCGGGGTCGGGAGGGGGATGCCCGCGGCGATCATCTGGTCCTCGTATCTCTGCTTGGTCGCTCGGTAATCCATGAGGAAATGGATGCGGTTGAGTTTCTCCGCCGTTACTTTGTCTTTGGCGAGCAGGTCTGAGAGCTGCTTTCGAGCGTACCCCATGTCCGTTCGGCGAGAGACGTGGATGAGCACCAGGGCCTCGCACTCGAGGAACCGGAGCCACTCGGCGACGTCGGCGGCGTGAAGGTGCATGCCGACCTTGGCACGCTCGCGGTGTTCGGGTTCGAAGAACGTGCACTCGGAAATCACGATTTGCGATTTGCGCACATCCTCGCGAACGAGATGGGCCCCGGGCTGCGTGTCGCCCAAATAGGCCACGTGCGGGATTTCGAGCCAGCGGGTGATTTCAATCCCGCGGTCCTTGAGTTCTTTGAGTTTTTCCTGAGGAAAGTCAACGAATTCGGGCTTGAGCTTCGAGCGTTTCTCAAAGACAACGTATCCCATGGAGGGGGCGGTATGCTCGGTGTGAAAGCCGCGGATGTAGAAATTGTTCTTGATCTCGACCGTCTGTTCGGGCTCGAGGGCAATGAGGTTGAATGGGGTTTTCTGGCGTTCGAGGTCGGTGAACCCGGCCATCATGCGCTGCACCGCCGGGGCGATACGGGTGTCACAGATGATGGAGGCGTCGCCCATTCCCTGGAAACGTCGCTGCGAGGCGTAGTAAGCCAGGCCCCCGATGTGGTCCATGTGGCCGTGGCTCACAGCACAAAACTTGCTAGCCAGTGCGGCCCGCGGGCACTGCCCCATATCGAAGCAGACGTCGAGTTCGGGAACTTGGATGGTCGTGAGCTCGCCGGCGACCGAGATCCCTTGCACGCGGTACGGGGGGAGGTACAGAAATCCGATGGAGCCTTCACGGGGCGGGGGCTTTGGGAGCACAGCGAATCCTCCGTACACCCGAGGAGACGCCCCGGGGGGAAGTTGAGCGGCATCATAGCCCGGCGGGCCTGGCGCGAACCGGCCCGCCTCGGAGCGCGCTGCACGAGGGTTCCCGGGGGTTCCTCACAAGCATTGTACAAGAAGGAGATCCGAATGCTCTCGTTGCGTAGTTTGTCCCGTCGTCGTTTCTCGTTGGATTCTCGTATCGCGTCGATTGGAGCGCTCGTGTTGGTGGCATCGCCGGTCTGGGCCGATGCGGCGTCGACCAAAGGGCGCGTGGAAGCCGTGACCGTGTATCGCGGGCAGGCCCTCGTCACGCGGGCGGTGGACCTGGCGGCGAGCGCGGGCCTGGCGGAGATCATCGTCACGGATCTGCCCGCACGCGTGCTCCCGGGCAGCCTGTACGCCGACGGCGGGACGGGCGTGAGCGTGCGGAGCGTGCAGTTCCGCACCAGGCCCGTCGCGGAAGACGTCCGCGAAGACGTGCGGAAGATCGACGGCGAGATCGCGGCCCTCAACGACAAACTGACCGAATACTCCGGCTCTTTGGAGAGGCTGACCCAACAGAGGGCCTACATCGACAAGATGGAGAATTTCGTGGCCCCAACGGCCCAGGCCGAGTTGACCAAGGGTGTGCTCAACGCCGAGACGCTGACAAAGCTCGCCGAGTTCGCGTTCCAGAAGCGCGAGGAGATCGGAAAGAAGCAGTTTGAAGTCTCCAAGCAGGCCCGGGAATTGCAGGGACAACTCGAACTGAAATCTCGGGAGCGAGAGAAGCTGACGGCCGGCAGCGTGCGCACGGTGAACGAGGCCGTGGTGTTCTTGAACAAAGAAGCGGCGGGGCCATCGACGATCAAGGTTCGGTACCTTGTGGACAATGCGACGTGGTCGCCCAGTTATAACTCGCGTGCGAACCCGGCGGCTGGGGAGGTCACACTGGACTACTTCGCGAGCGTCGAACAGATGAGCGGAGAAGATTGGTCGGGCGTCTCGCTGGAACTCTCGACGGCCACGCCCGCGCTGGCGGCCAAAGCTCCGCTGCTTGACCCGATGATCGTGGCGCTCGCAGCTCCGAAGCCCGCCGAGCCGGGCCAGGGGAAGTACGACGACCTCAAAAAAGAGATCTTCTCGAAGCAATCAGCACTCGAGCAAGAGCGGAATCGGGTGTTGGCTGTGAACGCGACGGCGAACATGCCCAGCAGAGGGATGGGCGGGGGGCGTGACGCAACACTCGGCGCGCCGTTGTCGGACATGTCCGTGGCGCTGCGGACGGCGGAGCGCGGGCTCAACGACCTCGCCGGGCAATCGCAGCTTCTCGACTTCGTCGCGGCGGACAAGAGCTTCCGGAGAGCCGAGGGCAGAGCCCAGGCCCCGACGATGCAAGAAGGCGTCAGTGTGACGTACACGTTGAGCGGGAAGACCACCGTCCCCAGCCGCACGGATCGCCAGTTGATCCAGATCGCCAGCGTCCCGATGAAAGCAACGTTCGCCAAGGTGGCGACGCCCGTGTTGACGCAGTTTGTGTACGACCAGGCGAGCCTGACGAACACATCGGGGATGGTGCTCCTCGCCGGGCCCGTCACGTCGTACACCGGGTCGGCGTTCGTGGGATCGGGAAACATGGCGACCATCGCCGCGGGCGAGAGCTTCGACCTCGGGTTCGGGATCGACAGTTCGCTTCGGGTCGGCAAGGAACTCGTCGAGCGCACAGAAGCCGTGCAGGGTGGCAATCGCATCGTCGAGCTGACGTACAGGATCACGGCGGAGAACTTCGGGGACAAGCCCGTCAAGATCCGCGTGAGCGACCGTCTCCCCAAGGCAAAGGACAACGAGATCCGCGTGTCGATGGTCAACAGCGTGCCTCAGCCGTTGTCGCCTTCAGCCGATGAAGAGAGTGGGGCGGCCCGGGATCGAAAGAACGGGCTGGTGACGTGGGAGCTCGACGCCGGGGCGCGGGCGCTGGGCCCAAAGGCGGTGGCCGTCGAGTACAAGCTGAAGATCGAGTTCGACAAGCAGATGTCGCTGGTCGGGGTTGAATCGCAGATCAAACCCTGAGAAAAGGCCGGCGATCAGAGCGAGCCGTCGTCGGCAGAGGCCAGCTCGTTCCAGGCGCTCATCACGCGGCCGGTAACCTCTCCGGGGGTGCCGGCTGCGATCTGTTCGGCCTCGACCGCGACCACAGGGAGGACGCCCCACGAGGAATTGGTAAGAAAGACCTCGTCGGCGGCGAGCACGTCGCGGATCGAGATCATCTTGCGTTGTGCCGCAAGCCCCGAGGCCAGCGCCCAGTCGAGGACCCATCGACGGGTGATGCCCGGGAGCACTGGCGAAGGGAGCGTGATCGGGGCGCGTTGCTGAGAGGGCTCGGTGGGGTCGGCCTCGCCCCCGGCGACATCGCTCTCTTCGCCTCGGGCGATCGGGGTGGAGATGGTTCCGTCTTTGACGATGAAGGCGTTACTGACGCACCCGCCCGCGAGATGGTTGGTGAGTTGGAAGACGAGCGACTCGCCCGCGCCTTTGGCGGCGGCGCGTTGGAGCTCGGTCAGCCGCGACCAGTAATTGAGGGTCTTGTGACCCTGGGCAGGGTCGAACGGGTTGGCCTTCATGTCGGCGACCAGAGCTCGGACGCCGCGGTGGAACATCTCGTCGGGGTACACGGTGGCGGGCTGAACATGGATCATGAGCGTGGGCTCGTGTGCCGGGGTTTCGCCCGTGGATCCCGCGGTCATTCGGCGGGCGAGCATGTTGAGGTCGCCGCCGCTGAGGGTGAGGCGGACTCGAAATCGCTGGGTGTCCGGCGAGAGGTCGGCCTCTTTGGCGCTGGTGCGTTCGACGGCCTCGGCGAGCGCGTCGGTGTGGATGGACGACGCGAGCCCGAGGTCGAACGCCGATTGACGGAGGCGTTCGAGGTGTTCCCAGAGGTGCAGGACGCGCGGGCGAGTCCCATCCTTCGACGCGATGGCGAGCATGGTCTCGAAAAGCCCCACGCCGTGCTGAAATCCCGCATCAAAAGCGGAGATCTGCGCGTCGCGGGCGTCCATGAATTGACCGTGAAGGAAGACGGTGGCCATGGACAAAGCTACGCCTGTGAATCGGCGTGAGCCGAGCGGTTAGTTGGGGAGCAGCGGGGGGTCGTCGTTGGCGCCGGTGCCGCTGAAGAGGGAGTTGTTCGGGGAATCGGGCTGCCCCACGATGCCGTTGACCATGAAAGAGAGGTCCGGATTGAGCCGGAATCCGAGGTCGGGCAGGCCGAATTGAGCGGCGTGCCCGTCGGCAAACATGGCAACGGCCTTTGAACGGTGACGGTCGTCCATCCCGTTGCGGTGTGGGTTGCTAGCGATGTCACCCCCAGGGACGAGCCGAGGCGGATCGATGGAGAAGGCCTCGTTCCCAACGGCGGCCTCGGTTCGGCCGTCGTTCTCATAGGGGAGTCGATCCGCTTTGGCGAAGCCAGCGGCGGTCCCCATGGAGTCGCCAGCGACAACCGTGCCCGCGGGAAGCGAGATCTTTGACATGCGGACGGGCCAGTTGTGGAATTTGCCGTTGGTCATCCGGGTGTTGCCCAGGAATTGATAGTTGTACCCATAGGACGAGTTTCGTTCGTCGGTCCATTCGCGGGTTTCGGGGCAGACGTAGACCTTGCTCTCGAAGTCTTGACGGCCGTTGTCGGTTCTGGGTTCGGCAAAGGCGTACACACCAACGAAGCCGCCGATGCGGGTGATCCATGTGGGGCGGAACTTGATCCCATTGCCGACCTCGTGCCAATTCGCCGGGTTCGCGGTGCCGCCGCCCATATCCGGTGCACGGTGAGCGACTAATGCTTCGCGGTTGCTATCGGCGTACATGTGCCAGCCCGCGACAAGATTGCGCATGTTGGCCAGGCAGATGGTGGTGCGCCCCGACGCACGGGCCGCGGACAGAGTGGGGAGCAAAATCCCGATGAGCAGCGCGATGATCGCGATGACAACGAGCAGTTCGATGAGTGTGAAAGCGCGGCGTGACATGTTTATCAATATACCGCGGTTTCTCGTGTCGGATCCCGGAATCGGTATGGATACGGGATGATGACGGCCAAAGCGATGGGTTGGTGTGTCAAAGGTGGTCACGCGTTCTTTGCGAATCACTCGAACGTGAATCGAGATCCATCAAACCCGACGCGGATGGTCTGCCCTTCCGTGACATCACCCCTGAGCACTCGTGACGAGAGGGGATTCTCGATGCGATCCTGAATGGTGCGTTTCATGGGTCGAGCGCCGAACGCCGGGTCGTAGCCCTCGAGGGCCAACTGAGCACGGGCTTCGTCGGTAATCACGAGCCCGATTCCCTTGCTCTGGAGACGAGCGACCACCCGGGCGAGCTGGATATCCGCAATCGCCGCCATATCTTCGCGTTTGAGCTGGTGAAAGACGACGGTTTCGTCGATTCGGTTGAGAATTTCTGGGCGAAGGAACCCGCCGCCCTGGAAGTTTTGGAGCACATCGATCACACGTGGACTCATGCCCGCGGCCTTGCCGAGTTGCTCCATCGCGACGGCGGCGGGGCCCCGACGGAGCAACTCGCGCACGCATGCCTCGATCTCCCAGTCTTCAGCGCCCTTGGAAGCGAGTTCCTGGATCTGCTGACTCCCGAAATTACTGGTCATCACGATGATGGCGTTTTTAAAGTCGACGGTGCGGCCTTGCCCGTCGGTGAGGCGGCCGTCGTCGAGCACCTGGAGCAATACATTGAACACCTCGGGGTGCGCTTTCTCGATCTCGTCGAGCAAAATGACGCAGTACGGCCGGCGTCGAACGGCCTCGGTGAGCTGGCCGCCTTCCTCGAACCCGACGTAGCCCGGCGGGGCGCCGATGAGGCGTGCGACGGCGTGCCGTTCGCCGTATTCGCTCATGTCGATGCGGACGACGGCGTCGTCGGTGTCGAAGAGAAACTCTGCGAGCGCCTTGCAGGTCTCGGTCTTTCCCACGCCGGTGGGGCCCAGAAACAAGAACGAGCCGATGGGTCGCTTGGGGTCGCCGAGCCCCGCGCGGGAACGTCGCACCGCGTTGGCGGTAGCGAGCAAGGCGTGGTCTTGACCGATGACCCGGGTGCGCAGCCCATCCTCCATCTTCAGCAGTTTCTCGCGCTCGCCCTCGACGAGTTTGGAGACCGGGATTCCGGTCCAGCGCGAGACCACCTCGGCGATTTCCTCGGCGTCCACTTCTTGCTTCAAGAGCCGCTTCCCGGCTCTGGCGGAACGGCTCTCCGAACCCGTCCTCTCGCCGGCATCGAGCCGGGCACGCACGGCCTTGAGAGCTTTGTCTTCCTCAGCCATCGCGAGGAAGTCGCTCTCGGGCACTCGCTCGCCGCGACGCGCACGGTCCTGAATGGACGCCATCTTCTGCTCAAAGGCCAGAGTTCGTTGGTCGTACTCTTTGCGAACTTTCCCCTCGTCTCCAAGCCCGGCTTTCTCGAATTCCCACTGCGTCCGCAGCTCCTGGAGTTCACGTTCGACCTCTACAAGTTCGGAGCGAGCCTCGGCGAGTTGCTTGGCGGTATCGCCGCCGGTCTCCATCTTGAGCTGGTTCATGGTCAGCTCGAGGTGTGTCTTGCGGCGGATCAGCCGGTCGATCTCCTCGGGGACGCTGCTGATCTCGATCGCCAGCCTGCTGGCGGCCTCGTCCATCAGGTCGATCGCCTTGTCCGGAAGGAATCGATCGGCGATATACCGGTGGCTGAGCGTGGCGGCGGCAAGAATGGCCTGGTCCAGGATCTTGACCCCGTGGTGCGATTCATACCGGGGCTTGAGCCCGCGCAGGATCGCCACCGTCGCCTCGACCCCGGGTTGGTCGACGTACACAGGCTGGAAACGCCGCTCAAACGCCGGGTCTTTTTCGACGTGCTTTCGGTACTCGTCGAGCGTGGTCGCTCCGATGCACCGAAGATCGCCCCGCGCCAGCGCGGGCTTGAGCAGGTTGCCCGCCGACACCGCCCCTTCGGCGGCACCGGCCCCGATGATCGTGTGCAGCTCGTCGATGAACAGGATCACGCGGCCTTGGGCGGCCTGCACTTCTCGCAGCACGGCTTTGAGCCGTTCCTCGAACTCGCCGCGGAACTTCGCCCCCGCCAGCAGCCGTCCCACGTCGAGCGCCATGATCTTGACGCCCCGCATGTGATCGGGGCAGTCGCCCGCGACGATGCGCTGTGCGAGCCCCTCGGCGATGGCCGTCTTTCCCACGCCGGGCTCCCCGATCAGCACAGGGTTGTTCTTGGTGCGACGCCCAAGCACCTGGAGGCACCTGCGGATCTCGTCGTCGCGACCGATCACAGGATCAAGCTTGCCCGACTGGGCCCGCTCGGTCAGATCAATCGCGTACTTCTTCAACGCTTCGAGCTGTCCTTCGGCGTTCTGATCCGTGACGTTGTTCATCCCCGATTCCTTCCGGACGGCTTTGATCGCGCCGAAAATCTTGGCTCGATCGATCGCAAAGACATCGAGCACACTACGGGTCGGGCCCGCCGTGTCGGCCAGGGCAAGCAGCAGGTGCTCGACGGTGACAAATTTGTCTTCGAGTTTGCCAGCCTCCACATCTGCCTTCGCGAGCAACTCGACCAGTGCTCGCCCCGTTTGCCCCGCGCCAGAGCTGACCCGAGGGAGGCGGACAAGCTCGGCGTCCACAAGTCGCAGCACTCGTGAAGGCTCCGCACCGAGACGCCCCAACAACCGGGGGATGATCCCGTTGGCATCGTCGACGGCGGCGCGAAAGACGTGCAACGCGGAGATTTCTGGGTGGCCACGACCGATCGCGAGAGTTTGGGCCTCGGCGAGAACAGTCTGGGCGGCATTGGTGAGACGATCTGGGGACATAGGCACCTCAAATCGATGTCTTGCAATGCACGTGCCGTTTCATTTAGGGGGGTATTGGTCACAATCTCGCCTTCATGGGCAGGTTCAAGGGGGGCATACTGAGAAACTCGCAGAAAGTCTGCCGGAACGGCACCTGAATGCCGAGAATCACCGGAACCAACAGCGGGTCGAGTCGTATCATCTCGGCCCACGAGCATTGCTGGTTGTGTTTTGTTAGTACACTAAACACCTTGGTTGGGTTGACGAATAGGGATTTTTGCGGTACAAATCCCTCCCGGCCCGAGCCGGAACATCCCGAAAGGGCAGGAGTTCGAGCATGAAGATCGGCAAGAAAATCGTTTTGACCCTCGGCACCATCGTGCTGGCTGGTGGAGTATCCATGCTTGGTGGTTGTGGCGCGGCGACCCCCGGGGAATCGACCACGTCGATTCGCCTGAACCCCACGCCCGTCGAGCAAACGCTCTACGAAACCCAGGACGACATCGATAACCGCATCTACGGGATCACGTTCGACCAGAACCTGTTGATGATGAACGAGGACCTGGGGCGAGCTCTGCTCCTGGATCGCCCGAGCCGCCTGACGCCCGAGCCAGTCGCGTATTGATCGCCATACGCGGAAGAAAGACCGATGCGAACGAAAGCCGACGCACCCGCGTCGGTTTTTTTATGGACCGGGGTTATGAGGGATAAAAAAATCGGCCCCGCGGGGGGCCGATCGAGCGTTCAACTGGGGGCACGGTACTGACTTAGTTGCAGCCGAGCTCGAAGGTCTCGACAAAGGCGTCGTAGTCGAATCCATCGACAAATTGATCACCCGAGACGTCGGCGGTCTTGCCGGGCGGGCAAGCGCCGCCCTCGAAACACATCACATAGGCGTCGTAGTCGAACCCATCGACAAATCCGTTGCCGTCAAAGTCGGCCGGGCAGGGGAGGCCGGCGGGCACAGGAAGGCTCACGGTCAACGAGGAGGGCGAGCCCGCCTCGAGGAGCGCGATGGACGCGTTGCCCGCGACTGGGGCGGTGTTGGCGGTGTACGAGTACGTGTACATCGTGCCCCACCGGATGACGTTGGGCGATTTCCCCTGCGGGACGGCGCTGTCGTAGCTCCAGCCGAAGCTGTTGCCGTTCGTGGAGTAGATCCAGTTGTTGTCGGCGTAGGGCTCGTCGGGGTGAGCCGGGGGCTTGTTGAAGCTGGCGTTCGAGACGGCGACCCCGTAACGCTTGGGCAGGATGAGGCTGGAGGCGCCGCGGTTGGAGTTCATGTTGCGGATGGCGTAGGTGTAGGTCCAGGTGCCGTTGCCGTTGTTGGTGACTTTGCTGCCGACTTCGAGGCGAACGGTGAGGCCGCCCTCAATGTAATCGACGTTGGAAATGGTGACGGTGGGGTCTGCATCGCGCCAGGCGTAGAGAGCCGAGCGCCGCTGCTGGGTGGCGGCGGTCATGGACACGCTGGACGTCGAACTGACGTTGATCCGGCGGAACGAGGCGTTGTTGGTGCCGTTGTTCCACGTGGCGTCATCCGCGGCGATGTACTGCGACTCTGCGTAGAAGACCGCCCCCGGGTTGGAGGCGGGCGCGATGTCGGAGGTTTTGACGAGCAGTCGGCGAGAGAGACCGTCAGTCACGGCGGGGGCCGAATAGGGGTACGGGTACGCGCCGGTGAGCGGGTTGATCAGCGAACGCGGGCCCAGGCCACCCTGGCTGCCGTTGAGCCCCGAGCCGTACGGGTCGGAACACCCGATGCCGAGCTGGGTGCTTCCGCCCGGGGGCTGGGTGCACGGGCCGCAGAACGTGCCGTTGACGGAAGAGAATCCGTGCTTGACCCAGGACTGCCCGATGTGGTCGAGGCGGCCGTTGGCCAGACGGAAGATGTTCTGTGCGATGACGGGGTGCTGGTTGTCGCTCGCGGTCCACTGCACCGGAGCGTCGCCGGCGTTGCAACTGGTGGTGCCCACGGCGTAAGAGCTGTAGTTGCCGATGGTGGCGTACCAGGCGATGTCTTGCAGGTCGCCGACGTAGACATCGGGGCCGTTGGTGGGCGGGGGGGGCGGCTCGGAAAGAGCAACGTTGAGCGTAAACGCGCCCGAAGCGCCGCTGTACCCACCCACGCGAACGTAATACGTCACGCCGGCGTCGGCGGTAAAGGCGACCCGCGAGCCCGTCGAGCAGTTGTCGTCGTTGCACACGACCGTGTTGGCCGATGTTCCGGGGCACGCGCGGTGCACGCTGAGCACGGTATCGAACCGCACGTTGGTGCACGTATCAATGGTGACCTGCATGCGTTGAGGAACGCTGATCTGGTACCACACGTCCTTGCTGTTTGCGGTGTTGCCACAATTCGACCCGCCGTCGTTAGTCGCAGCGGCGGTCGACCCGTTGTACGTGGTGCCCGGGACAAGCACTGTGGCGCCCGAACACGCATCGGATTGGCCAAGCGCCGAGCCGGCAAGAGCCGCCACCAGTGTGGCAGAAAGGACAAGACTCGATTTCATGGACGATCTCCTCTGGAGGCAAACAAGCAACACCCGGCGAACATACCGGGCGACCTCCCACGATGGTGCAGAGTACCACACGATGCCGGACAATACAACCCGTATTTTACAGGTTTTGTTCGGTCACCAACTGAGTAAAGCCGGTCAAGAATCGGGCGACGCCCGGGTCACTACACGCAACCCACCTCAAAGAGGGTTACAAACTCGTCGTAATCGAACCCGTCGGAAAAGCCATCATGATTGAAGTCCGAGTTTGTGCCAGGAGGGCAAGGTCCACCCTCGAAACACCCCACGAACTCGTCGTAGTCGAACCCATCGATAAAACCGTCCGCATTGAAATCAGCGGGGCAGACGCCAAAGCGGACCCGGTCAAGATCAACAACCTCTTCGAGAGCATCGCCCCCGAATTCCATCCCGATCAACAATCTCTCAAGGGATCCAAGGACGGCGACGATTTGTGCCTGCGTTGCAACTGCGCCAGAACCCGCCGAGCCGATGCGCCAGTTGCCGGCCGCGATCGGAATCGACCGTCGGGATAGTTTTGGACGCTGGTTCGAACGGAGTATTCGAGGTAATGTCCGTACGCCGTCGAACGGTCGCCGCTCCATGAAGAGGGTGAAGCAAAGAACGACCAGTTTGAATCCGGGTCGATCTGTTCAATATACCCCAGGGAGTCACCGCCGGAGAGGTGATGAGTGGGCGTGTAAACACTCTGCAGCGTGAAGGCCCCTGTGGGATTGGTGCGTGTTTCGACGGTCCAGCTTTCACGAGAAGAATCGAAGTCTGAGATGAATAGTTGAGCGTGAGCCGTGTCGAACGTCAGGAGGAGGGAGACGGTCATTGCGAAACAAGAGATCACATTCATCGCAAAGTCTCCGAGAATTGCGCGTTGTCGCCGAGCTTTGCACGAACATGCCCGGTGCAGCACCGCGCACCAGCATAACGACGACACGAATTCAAACAAAGAAAAATGCGATACCGAGCGGGAACGTTGGGGAATGGCCTAGACGGTCGAATCAGGCGTGGATGGCGCGTCCTTCGCTGGCCAAGGCCGCCTCGTGGATGGCCTCGTGCAGGGTGGGGTGGGCGTGCATGGTGACGATGAGTTCTTCGCTGGTGGCCTCGAGGCGTCGGGCCAGGCCCAGTTCGCCGATGAGTTCGGTGGCTTGGGCCGAGAGGATGTGGGCCCCGAGGATTTCGCCGCGCGGCAGGCCGCGGATGACCTTGACGGTGCCGACGTTCTCCATACCCGCGATGGCCTTGCCGTGAGACTGCATGGAGTAGCTGCCGACCTGATAGTCCTTGTCTTTGACTTTGCCCATAGCTTTGAGGTCGCGCTCGGTGTACCCCACGCTGGCGACCTGCGGGTGGCAATACGTACACCCTGGGATGGTGGAGTAATCGATGCCGATGGGTTCGTGGTTGCCGTGGGGGAGCTTTTTGTCACGCCAGGCGATGCGTTCGACGCAGAGGATGGCTTCTTCGCTGGCGACGTGGGCGAGCCAGGGCGGCCCGATGACGTCGCCGACGGCGTAGACACCCGGGAGGTTGGTCTTGTAGTCGCAGTTTTGCTGCTCTTTCTTCGAGGGGTCGTAGTCGGTCTTGATGTGGTCTTTGACGATTTCGAGCCCAAGGCCCGCGTCGAAGAGCCCGTCGTAGCGCCCCTTGACGCCGACGGCAAGGAGGAGTTTTTCGGCTTCGAGGACTTCCTTTTTGCTCTCGTCGGCCTTGCCCTTGCCGTCGGCTCCGACGACCCACGGGGCGACCGTGACTTTCACGCCCGTCGCGGTCTTCTCGACGGCGACGGTGGTGGTGCTGGTGCGGAGCTCCATCCCGGCGCGGCGGTAGATTTTCTCGAGGCCCGCGGAGATCTCGTCGTCCTCGACGGGCAAGATGCGAGGGAGCATCTCGATGACCGTAGTTTTGGTACCAAATGTGTGGTAGAAGTACGCGAACTCCATGCCGATGGCCCCGGCGCCGATCACAATGAGGCTCTTGGGCATGCTCTTGGTGTTCATGGCCTCGCGGGCGCCCATGATCTTGTCGCCGTCCATCTTCGCAAAGGGCAGCTCGCGGGCCACCGAACCGGTGGCCACGATCACGTGCGTAGCGGTGATGGTCTCGCGGGGTGCTTTGCTGGTGTTCTCGCAGGGCGCGGTGGTCAGCTCGTCTTGCACCTTGCAGTCGTAGATCTCGACGCGGACGGGCGAGCCTCCCACCCCAGCTTTCGCGGCCTTGACGATCTTGGCATTCCCGACGATGTGCTCGATCTTATTTTTCTTGAACAGAAACCCGATGCCGTTGTTGAGCTTCTTGGCGACATCACGGCTTCGGCCGATGGTTTTGGACCAATCGACTTCAAGGGTGCCATTGAGTTTGAGCCCCCAGTCGGCGGCCTGGTGGTGGACCTTCTCGTACACCTCGGCGTTTGCAAGGAGAGCCTTGGTGGGGATGCAACCCCAGTTGAGGCAGACGCCGCCGAGCTTGTCGCGTTCGACACAGGCGACCTTGTACCCAAGTTGAGCGGCGCGGATGGCCCCGACGTATCCCGCGGGCCCGCCACCGATTACCAGAAAGTCGAAATGCCGTTCGGCCATTGGAAGGATCCTTTCTTGAAGGGGCAGACTATAGGAGGAGAGGTGGTGGATTCGAATCGGAGCCACGGTCCTGGTTCTGGCAATGATCAGGTGCTCCGCAGACATTCCGAGATACATATGAACGCACTCCTCGTGAGCACGCTCTGTACCACGGCGGTCGCCCAGCCATGCCTTCCCACATGGCAGGGGGCAAGCCTCAACGGCGCGGTTCGCACCATTCTTTCGGATCGTGCGGCTCCTGGCGGGCCACAGCTTCTTGTCGGTGGGGCGTTCACCAACCCCGCACACATCGCCCGATATAACGACCCGGGTTTTTCGCCTGTCGGGGCGGGGTTAGCCGGCGAGGTGCGCGGCATCGTCCGACATGACGATGGATCGGGTTCCACGATCTACGTCACCGGGTTTGTGAACGTTCCCCGAGGCCAGTTCACGGGCACCTATGCCCGACTGCTCGGCGGCACCTTCGCGACGTTCGGTCCCATCAACAACGGCCCCAACAGTTGGACCGGAGTCGCGATCTCATACAACTTGGGCCAGGGCTCAAAGTTTCTGACCTCGGGCGGGTTCGGAGTTCCTTGCGATTACGTCACTCAGTGGAACGGGAGCTCATGGGAGTGCTTGGCGCAGGGGCTCGGCTCTGTCGTTCATGCCGCCGCCGAGTACAACGATGGAACCGGAACAGCCCTCTTCTGCGTCGGTTCGTTCGTCATCAATGGGTTCCCATTCTCTGAGAGCATCGGTGTAGCGAAGTGGGACGGGATCGCGTGGCACGCGCTCGGGGGAATCCGTGACGGCTTCGGTGAGACGTGCGTCGTTCACGATGACGGATCGGGCCCCGAGCTCTTTGTCGCCGGCCGGTTCACTCGCATCGGGGCAAATCCGACGATTACCGCGAACCGCATCGCGAAATGGAACGGTCAGCGCTGGGCGAGCCTGGGATCCGGCATCCAGCCTCCCTCGACGGTCTCCGCACTCGCGCCGTTCGACGATGGCTCGGGAACAAAGCTGTACGTCGGCGGAGATTTCACTCAGGCCGGCGGGGTGGCCGTCCAGCGGCTTGCGAGATGGGACGGTTCGGCGTGGTCGCCTTGCCCGGCCGGGGGCGTGCCCTCAGGAGTCGTCTCCACGCTCTCGACACACGATCCCGATGGCCCGGGGCCGTTGATCCCGTGGCTCGCTGTTGGCGGGCAGTTTTCGAGCGTTGCCGGTGGTGAGGTCGTGGCCTCCAACTTCGCCGTTCTTCGGCCGGCCTTCGCGTGGGCCGATTTCAACGGCGACGGGTTCGTTGATGGATTCGATTACGACGCATTCGTGGCGTGCTTCGAGGGAGATCCCTGTCCGCCCGGACGATCGTCGGACTTCAATAGAGACGGCTTCCCCGATGGGTTCGATTACGACGCGTTTGTGACCGCGTTCGAGGCCGGGTGTCCATAATCCCGGACGGCACGCTCAGAGTCCGAGAATCGCCCGCGCAGACCGGAAAGCCGGAACCCGAGCGCGTGTATCTCGACCGACGAGTGGCCTTTGCCGTGTATTGATGTAGCTTTCCACAGGCCCGGCCAACGCCGAGCCATGGAGAGGCAAAGACATGAAGACCAGGATTGCTGTGCTGGGCGCGTGCGCGCTGTCACCATTGGCCTGCGCACAGGTGGGAACCTCGACTTTCGACGCCGCTCGCGGCACGCTCCCCAGCTATCAGGGCTTCGAGCGTCTTGCCGGGCGTGATCCCGGGGTCGCTCGCGTCCAGTCAGGCGAACTCTTGATGGGTCCCACGGTGGACTACGACGTCGACTACTGGCAGCAGATCAACGACTTCTCGTTCGACGACGGGCTGCTGATCAACGCCACGCTGATGGTCAAGTCCTCGACCTATCGCACCGATGCATGCGGCGGCGAGCAGCGCCCCGGGTACTACCTGGGAGCCTCCGACAGCCGGGGGCGCATGATCTATCTCGGCATCTCGTCGGATCGGGTCTTCATCATGAACTCGATCGCATCGCCCGTTGGGCCCGAGACGCCCACGGTGCTGCTGCCGCTCGCGAATCAGTGGCATACCTATGAACTGAAGATCCAGTCCTGCGGCGTGTCGCTGTCGATCGACGGGAATCATGCGCTCGACGCCGACCTCGGACCGACCGGCCAATCGTGGGGCAAAGGAAAGTTTCTCTTCGGTGACGGCACGTTCTGCGGCTGGAGCCAGTCTGTGATGAAAGCCGTCAGCTACACCGTCGGGCTTCCCGACTGCCCAGCGGACTTCAACGGGGATTGCTGGGTGGACGGGGCAGACTACGACGCGTTCGTGATGTGCTTTGATGAACAGCTCTGCCCGCAGGGAAAGACCGCCGACTTTAACGGCGACGGGTTCGCCGACGGGTTCGACTACGACGACTTCGTTTGGGCCTTCGAGCAGGGCTGCAACGGCCAAGGCTCAGGCGGTAACGGTGGTGGCTCGGGCGACGGCTCCGGCGGTGGAACGGGTGGGGGTTCGGGTGGAGGCGGAGGCTCAGAGAGCGGAAATGGTGACGGCTCCAGTGGAGGGGGCGAAGGGGAGAATGGGGGCGGAACAAGTGAAGGCGGGTCAGAATCCGGCACTGAAGGGGGGTCAACCGCCAATGGTTAGTGGTTTGATCGTATAAAATGTCGGACTTCATACGAAGAATGTGCTTCCGTCCGAATGTTTTTCTGGTAGTCTGTTGACAGAGGTGTTGTCGAGGGGTTCTGCGCCCCGTGGGTTGTGTACCGGCAGTGATGCTGGCCCCGTGGTCTGGGCTCCTGATGGCGTTCTCTCAACCTGAGGAGGTTTGAATGCGTACCGCTGTTCTGTTCGCACTGGCTGGGGCCGCCGCGGCTGCCCAGGCCGACGTGGCTCCCAAGACGGCCATTCCCACCGGGCTTGGCATCAAGCACATGTACATCAATATGGCGACCGGTGAACGCCGCGTGACCGACCTTTCCCAACGTATCGGTGATCAGATCTGGGGCTACGACGCTTTCACCGAAGCCTCTGGCTTCTATCAGCCGCTCGCTCAGTCCGATGGCTGCACCGTGAACTGCGGCTGGGCTGACGGCGGCGCTATCGTTGAAGAAGGCGATCTGGGCGGGCCCGCGACCGTCGACGGCGTTCAGTTGTTCTACTATGCCGCGGGCACTCATTCCGCCGCCACCACCGGCGCGGTTGCCTACTGGCAGTTCTCGGATGATTACCTGACCTGCGACGCGGCCAACGCCACCGGCGGCGACGTGCTCGCAGTTTCGATGGACGGCGTGGTCGATCCCGCCTTCTCTTGGATCGTGACGGTTGACTTGGCCGGCTTCGAGCAGAATCTCGACGGCACCTTCGGGTACGTCCTCGGGTACGACCTCTCCGCGTCGAGCGAGCCCATGGGCGGCACCGGCCCGATCATCCTCGCGGCCGACAACCCCACCACCGCTCCCGGCGCCGAAGACGCCTTCGAGGTCATTGGAGCGACCGACCCCGCTAGCAACGGCTGCTGGTTCTACGGCGGCGCGCCCTTCGCGCAGCACTTCCTGACCCTCTACGGGACGACCGAAACGGGCTGCCCCGCCGACTTCAACGGCGACGGCTTCGTTGACGGGTTTGATTACGACGACTTCGTGGCCTGCTTCGAAGGCGACCCCTGCCCCCCCGGTAAGGACGCCGACTTCAACGGCGACGGGTTCCCCGACGGCTTCGATTACGATGACTTCGTCCTGGCCTTCGAGGAAGGCTGCGTCTAAGTCCGTTCTCGATCAGTTCCACGTTTGATTAGTCACCTTTCGCAACCGCCGGGCCTCTGGTCCGGCGGTTGTTCTTTTCTTCGCCGATCCCGTTCTTGCGCCTGTCAACTGCGGACCACGTATGCCCCGGTTCATACCGTTGGGGATATGCCCGAAGCACCCGCAATCTCCGCGACCGCACTCCCGCGAGAGAAGCAGTTCGTACACCTCCATCTGCACAGCGAGTATTCGCTGCTCGACGGCGGAAACCGCGTGGACAAGCTCGTCGCCCGGGTTGTCGAATTGGGCATGAACGCGGTCGCCGTCACCGATCACGGCAACATTTTCGGCGCGGCGAATCTGTACGCGACATGCAAAGAGAAGGGCATCAAGCCCATTCTTGGGTGCGAGGCCTACGTGACGCCGCCGGATAAGCCGCGCACCGATCGCACGTACACCGGCGGGGGTGAGGGTGGATATCACCTCGTGCTGCTCTGCGAGAGCAACGCCGGGTGGCAGAACATGCTCGTGCTCGCCAGTGAGGCCTACCTCACCGGGTTCTACTACAAGCCTCGTATCGACCGCGAACTGCTTGCCAAGCACAGCGAGGGGCTCATCGCGATCAACGGGCACCTCGGGAGCGAGATCGGCGAGCACCTGCTTGATTTCGAGCGAACGGGAGACCGGAAATACTGGGACAAGGCGGAGGAGAGCGCGCTCTGGCACGCGGCGACGTTCAACAAGAAGGGGATGCCCCCTCGGTTTTTCGTCGAGCTTCAGCACCACATCAAAGAACAGAATTCGATCAACAAGCACCTGATCAAGCTGGCTCAGGACCTCGCCCTTCCCCTGGTGTGCGACAACGACTCCCACTTTCTCAAAGCCCAGGATCACGACGCCCACGACACGCTGGTGTGCATCTCGACGGGCAAGAGCAAGTACGACGACCAGCGGATGAAATATCCGGCGGAGTTGTACGTAAAATCCCCCGGCGAGATGAGGGAGCTTTTCGAGAGCCGGTATGGGGAAGTGGGCCGGCAAGCGTGCGACGCCACCATCGAAATCGCCGATCGGTGCAATGTCGAGCTGCCCCTTGGAAAAAACAACGCGCCGATGGTGCGGATTGTCGCACCGCACGCGGACAAACTCCCGCGGCATGATGCCCCGGAGTTCGGCGGGGACTTGACGGAGTGGTACACGGCATACTGCGCACGCTTCAACGTGGAGCCCTTCGACCACACGCCGACGGCCGACGAACTCGAAGAATCTAAATCGCAGTGCGACCTTGCGTTGCGGATGCTCGCCGAGGCGGGGTTTGTGTGGCGCTACGGCGCGCCTCAGGGCAAAGCCCAGGAAAGCGATCGGCGCGCCCGGCTTGAGCGCGAGCTGAAAATCCTCGCCGACAAGAACATTTCCGCGTACTTCTTGATCGTGTGGGATTTCGTGAACTGGGGCCGCCAGCGAGGCATTCCCGCCAACGCCCGAGGCTCGGGCGTGGGGACCATGGTGGGCTACGTCTTGGGGCTCTCGAACGCCTGCCCGGTCGAGTACGGGCTGCTCTTCGAGCGATTCACGGACCCCGACCGCAGCGAATACCCCGATATCGATATTGACCTGTGCCAGGACGGCCGGGGCGAGGTCATCAATCACGTCCGGCAGAAATACGGCCATGTCGCGCAGATCATCACGTTTGGGACCATGAAAGCCCGGGCCGCGATCCGCGACGTATCGCGCGTGCTCGAGGTGTCGTTGCCGGTCGCGGACCGCATCGCCAAGCTGATCCCCGAGACACTGAACATCACGCTCGAAGAGGCGATCGACCAAGAGCCCGAGCTGCGTGGCGTGTACGAGGGCTCGCGGTCAAGCCTCGAGAAGATCAACGCGAGCCTCCCCGCTGAACAGCACGTTTCTGCCCAGAGAGCCCGGGAATTGATCGATCAGGCCAAGACGCTCGAGGGGCAGGTGCGTCACGCAGGCGTCCACGCGGCGGGCGTGATCGTGGCCACTCGGCCTCTGCACGAGATCGTGCCCCTCTATCGCCAAAGCGGCGGGGAAGAGAACGAGATCGTGACGCAGTGGGACGGGCCCACGTGCGAGAAGATGGGCCTTCTCAAGATGGACTTCCTGGGCCTTCGCACGCTCAGTGTCATCGAGCGGGCCAAGAAACTCATCCGCGAAGGGCTCCCTGAGAGGGAAATCTGGAAAGGAGTCGGCCGAGAACCGGGCGATGGCGGTCCACACCCGCTCGATCTCGATCGGCTTCGCTACGACGACCAGGCCGTGCTCGATGTCTTCCGTCGGGGCGATACCACCGGTGTGTTCCAGTTTGAATCCGACGGGATGCGCCGCTTGCTGCGCGACATGAAGCCCGATCGGCTCGAAGACCTTATCGCCGCCAACGCCCTCTTCAGACCCGGCCCGATGGACTTGATCCCCGATTACAACGCTCGTAAACACGGCAAGCAGGACGTGCCGCATGTTCACGACGTGGTCACGCGGTACACCGCCGAAACGTACGGAGTGATGGTGTACCAAGAACAGGTCATGCAGATCGTCCACGGGCTTGGCGGGATCAAACTCCGCGACGCCTACACCCTCATCAAAAACATCTCGAAAAAGAAGCACGACAAGATCGAGAAAGAGCGTCCCAAATTTGTCGAGGGGGCGCACAAGCAAGGGCTCACCAAGCCCCAGGCCGAAGAACTCTTCGAGCTCATCCTGAAATTCGCCGGCTACGGGTTCAACAAGTCGCACTCGACGGGGTACGCCATCGTCGCGTACCAGACGGCATATCTCAAGACATATTTCCCGGCGCAGTACATGGCGGCGTTCCTGACGTACGAGAGCCAGGCGAACAAGGCCAGCGAGTGGATCCCGTACCTTGAAGACGCCCGCAAGTCGTTGTTCATCGACCCGGCGACTCGACATGCGATTAAAAACACCCTCGAAGTTCGCCCGCCGGACGTGAACCTGTCCGACGCCGACTTTTCAGTGGTCTTTGACGAGGGAGAGCCCCGCACACCGACGCAGGGGCACATTCGCTTCGGGCTTGGCGGCATCAAGGGTGCGGGCGATAAAGCGGTTCGTGCCATTATCGACGAGCGCCGAAACCCAACGACGACCCCGGGCTCCCCACAGGCGTACACGTCGATCTTCGACTTCTGTGAGCGCGTGCTCGCGCACGGCCAAGGGATCATGAACAAGGCGACACTCGAGGCGCTCATCAAGTGTGGGGCGTGCGACTCGCTGCACGGGCGTGCAAGCCGATCGGCGATGCTCGCCACGATCGAGCCTGCGGTGCAGGCCGCGCAGAAGGCCGCCGCAGATCGTGCCAACGGGCAAGCGGCTCTTTTCGGCGGCCCCGGTGGTGCGCTCGCGGTGCAGGCCAAGCCATCCTCGATCACGCTCGCCCGGGCAACTCCCTGGACGGAGACCGAATCGCTCAAATTCGAGAAGGACATCCTCGGTTTTTATGTGACAAGCCATCCACTCGATCAGTGGAAGCGGTGGACCGCCGTGTTCACGACCGGGAACACACAAAGTATTAAGTCTGCGGTGCAGGATCAGCGTGTGGTGATCGCGGGAACGGTCCAGGCGGTGCGGACGATCGTGGCCAAGGCCGGCCGGTCGGCGGGGCAGAAAATGGCGCCGATCGTGATCGAGGACGCGGCCGGGCAAGCCGAGGCGATGCTCTTCACGGACGTCTACGCCCGCTACGGCCACCTATGCGAAGTCGATCGATTGCTCTTCATCCTCGGACGGGTTGATCTCAAGCGGGGTCAGCCGCAGATTCTGGTTGAGAAGCTGTGCTCGATCGACTCTGTACCGCTGCTCCCGGGGAAGTTGCAGGTCATCGTTGACGAGGCCCGCCTCAACGGAGCGGCTCCGGAAGCGCTCAGGCAAACCGCTTCGATCTTGAGAGAGCACGCCGTGGTCAGTAAGTCCTCTCCGACGGCGAGTCAACCCTCACGCGCGCCGGAGACCGAGCCCGGCGACCCCTCGCCCCATTTTCCTGTCGAGTTGATCGTCGCAGACGAGCAGCAGGCCGCGTTCCTTGCGCTCCCCGCACCTCTGCGGCAGTCGTTGTCGCCGGTTCTTGTCGGCCAACTGGTCGACCTACTTGGGCCCGGCATGGTGCGGATCGTGGGCGGGCTAGCGATGGAAAAGACCGCTGATCGGCCCCGCTGGGGAGGTCGTCGCGATGATTGAAAGCCCTACGCCTCGTGAATCATGTTCCCGTATGATGTCCGCATGAGCGACGCCCTCCCATCTGACGTGATCTCGGAAGTTCGGTCGGCCTCCTCGCGCCTTCGCGCCGAGATCCACAAGGTGATCGTCGGGCAGGACGATGTTGTTGAGCAGGTGCTCGCGTCGATTTTCTGCCGCGGGCACGCCGTGATTGTCGGCGTCCCGGGGCTTGCCAAGACGCTCCTCATCTCCACCATCGCTCGAACGCTGGGCCTTGAATTCCGCCGCATCCAGTTCACCCCCGACCTCATGCCCAGCGACATCACCGGGACGGAGGTCATTCAGGAAGACCGCGTCACGGGGGGTCGCCAGCTCAAGTTCGCTCCCGGTCCGATTTTCGGGAACGTCATCCTTGCCGACGAGATCAACCGCACACCACCTAAAACGCAGGCCGCGTTGCTCGAGTCCATGCAGGAACGTCAGGTCACCGTGGGCGGCGTCGCCCATCGTCTGCCGGACCCGTTCTTCGTGCTCGCCACGCAGAACCCCATCGAGCAAGAGGGAACCTACCCGTTGCCCGAGGCCCAGCTCGATCGGTTCATGTTCCAGATCCAGATCTCGTATCCTTCCGCAGAAGAAGAATTCGAGATTGTCCGTCGTGCCGCGACCAAGGCCGATACCTCCGTGTCGAGCGTGCTCTCGGGGGACGACATCCGTCGCATCCAGAAGATTGTGATGCAGACGCCCGTGGCTGATCATGTGATCAAATATGCGTTGAGACTTGTTCGGGCGACCCGTGTGAAAGACGCCCCCGATCCCGAAGTTCGTCGTCCCAAGATGGTTCAGGACTATCTTTCCTGGGGAGCGGGGCCCCGTGCCAGCGAGTTTCTGGTACTCGCCGCCAAAGCCAAGGCCATCATGTCGGGCTCGCCCGCGGTCACTCCCGAGCACGTTGCCGCCGTCGCCAAGCCTGTTCTGCGACACCGCATCCTCACCAATTACAACGCTGAGGCGGACCAGATCGGTCCAGACGCGGTGATCGAAGCGATGCTCCGTGAGATCCCCGTCGAAGGGCTCTCGGGTCCTGCCAGAAAGGTGATGGACACGGTTGTCCACTAGCTCAGGCCCGAGCTCCGGTGTATCTGACCCAGCGACCGGCTCGACGTCGGGCCCGGGACTGTTCGACCCTTTGCCTTCTCTTTGGGCTGCGTGCATTTCGGGCTCGCTTCTCGTCGCGGGCTTCTTTGGGTATCACTGGACGAACGAGCCCGCATGGTTCGCCGGCGTATGGATCAGCCTCTGCATCGGGATGGTGTACGGCGGGCGGGCCGCGTTCGAGGCCCTCTCCAGCCGATCCGTTGACATCGATGTGCTCATGGTGGTAGGTGCGGCTCTCGCTGCGGCGATCGGTCACCCCGAGGAAGGCGCTCTGCTCCTCGTCCTTTTCACTCTTTCGGGCGCGCTCGAGGGACTCGCATCCCTCAGGACTCAGCGCGAGATACGGTCTCTTCACAAACTCATGCCACGCACCGCGTCGGTGAAGCGTGGGGAGGCTTGGGTCGCGCAGGATCCGATGGAGCTCGTTGCCGGGGACATCGTCCTCATCAAGCCGGGAGACCGCATACCCGCCGACGCCGTGGTGACTGTGGGGTCAACCTCGATCGATCAATCGGCAATGACCGGCGAATCGGCTCCGCGAATCGTTGCTCCGGACGACCTTCTCTATTCCGGCACGATCAACACCGACGACCCAATCGAGGCCCGCATTACCCGCCCAGCGGCCGAGTCCAGCCTGCAGAGAGTGCTCGATCTCGTGCTCCGAGCCGGAGAACAACGCGCCGCGGTGCAGCGCGTCATCGATCGCGTCAGTGGACCGTACGCCATCGGGGTTCTCGTCGCAAGCGGCGCTGTGCTTGTCTCGTGGTGGCTCGGGCTCGGTCGAGATCTCAAAGACGCCGCGTACACCGCCATCACCTTTCTCATCGTCTGCTCGCCCTGCGCGCTCATCATCGCGACACCAACCGCCACATTGGCGGGCATCGCGAGAGCCGCCCGTGACGGCGTGATGTTTAAAGGCGGCGACGCGATCGAGCGTCTCGCGCGCATTCGCGCCGTCTGCCTCGACAAGACCGGCACCCTCACCATGGGCCGGCCCTCCCTCGAAAACGTCACGCCAGTTGCATCGTCCAACCCCGACACGCTTCTTGCGGTCGCCGCCGGGCTTGAATCGGCGTCAACCCATCCCATCGCCTCGGCGATCCTCACCGCAGCAGCATCCCGATCGATCGTCCCTGCCTCGATCGAGTCGCTCAACCATACGACCAGCCGCGGGCTCTCCGGGTTCGTCTCCGGAGTCGAAGTTCGGCTCGGATCGTTCGCGCACATTTACCCCATCCTTTCGCCGCGATTGCACTCGCCGCTCCAGTCGGTTCTCGAAGAAGTCCGTGCCCGAGGCAAGATCGCCGTCGTCATCGCTCGAGCGGCCAGCGGAAACAGTCCGGCCGACACCGCCGGCGAGGCCGCCGTTCTCGTCCTCGCCGATGTCGTCAGGCCCGGAGCACGAGAACTCGTACGCCGACTTCACGGGCTCGCCGTGCGCCCTGTCGTGATGCTCACCGGCGATAACCGGATCACTGCAACTTCTGTTGCCAACGAACTCGGCCTCGACCGGTTCGAGGCCGAGCTCTTGCCCGAGGACAAGCTTCGGCTCGTCAAAGAACTCTCGAACACCGCGAAAGGTCCGGGAGTCGCGCTCGTCGGCGACGGTGTTAACGACGCGCCAGCGCTCGCCGCCGCCGATGTCTCATTGGCCATAGGGTCGATCGGATCCGACGCGGCGCTCGAATCGGCGGACATCGTCCTGATGTCTGACGACCTTTCAGCCGTCCCCTGGGCCATCTCTCTTGCCCGTCGCACCATCACCACTGTGCGAATCAACCTCTTTCTCGCCCTTGCGGTCATCGCGTTGATGGCGGTGTTAACCCTCACCATGTCAATCCTGGGCAAGCCAATCCCAATGGGGTGGGGAGTTGTCGCACACGAGGGCGGCACCCTCATTGTGGTGGCACACTCATTGCTTTTGTTGAACATGTCGGGAACAAAACAACGAACAAAGATGAATTGATTCAATAAATCAATAAATATCAACTGAATTGCGAATCGTCCGTCAAAAAGGATCGAACTGAAGCTCGTCACCCCCGGGCCACACACCACCCACAAAAGGTGGATCCGGCGAACCAAGTCCCTGGAGGAACCCATGTTTTCGCAGACCACCGAGTATTCCATGCGGGCGATGGCGTGCCTTGCCTTGCATCCTCATTCACTGACTTCTGCGGTGACGCTGGCAGAGCAGACCAAGGTTCCTGCAAACTACCTGGCCAAGGTGCTTCAAATGCTCGCCAACGCGGGATTGATTGAGGGGCGACGCGGAGTTGGGGGCGGGTACAAGCTGTCGAGGCCCGCCGATCAAATCAACCTGCTTGATGTCATCAACGTCGTGGCTCCGGTCAAACGCATCACGGTCTGTCCACTCGGGCTGCCTAATCACGGCACCAACCTCTGCCCTTTGCATCGTCGGACTGACGAGGCCGCCAAGGCGATTATCGAGATCTATGGCTCGGCCACCCTCTACGACCTGATATCGAACCCAGATGCGAACAAGCCTCTTTGCGACACCAATGCCACGCAGCAACTGACGTTGGGGGGGCGTGCAATCTAAGGCTCTGGACGCTGCACGCCCCAGAGGGGAGTTCGATCCGCGTACGATCGATCCCCATGTCGCAACCCACCAATCCCGCTCGACCGTCAAACCCCGTCGGCTCTGAATCGTGTACTCCGCAGCCCGAGCTTGATGCTGGGGTGTACGAACTCCAACGCCGCAACAATCGCCAGGCGGTTGAAGAGCTTGGGTTCGCGCCCTATGGGTGGGCAACGAAGGACCTGCTTTCGGCGGCTGAAGTCCGCGGGATCTACAGCGAAGACGCCAACATCGCGTTTAGCGCGAATTCAAAGACCCCCGGGTTTGTTGATCCCAGGCCCACGGGCACCGTCGCGGGAAGGGTGGTGCTCTCGCGTGACGGCGGGAAGCTGCTGTGGATGACGTTGCGGGACCATTCGGGCACGATCCAGGTCGCCATCAGCCAGCGAGATGTACCCGAGCGAGCGTTCAAACTTGCCAAGCTCACCGATCTCTCGGACATTTTGGTGGTCTCGGGCCGGATCATGCGGACCAAGACAGGTGAGTTGACGGTGTGGGCCAGCGACGTGAATCCTGGAGCCAAGAGTCTGGTTCCACCGCCCGCTAAGCACGACGGGCTGGCCGATGTGGAGATTCGATACCGCCAGCGGTACGTCGACCTGTGGGCCAACCCCGACACGATGGAAGTTTTCACGCTGCGGTCGCAGATTGTGTCGAGCGTTCGCAAGACACTGGAAGGTCTCGGGTATCTCGAGGTTGAGACCCCGATGCTTCAGGCGCTTGCTGGCGGTGCCGCCGCCAGGCCTTTCGTGACCAAAATGAACGCGCTGGACATCAACCTGTTCATGCGCATCGCGCCCGAGTTGTATCTCAAGAGGCTTCTCGTTGGCGGACTCCCGCGGGTGTTCGAGATCAATCGGAATTTCCGTAACGAGGGTCTCGACAAGCAGCACAACCCCGAGTTCACGATGCTCGAGGCGTACTGCGCGTTCGGAGATGTGGGCACTGTGATGGACCTTACTGAAACCATCATCCGCAATGCCGCGCGACATGTGTTCCTGTCCAAAAACCCAGGAGTCTCGGGCGACGTCGTGCTGCCTTTCGGCGAACAATCGATCAACTACACGCGACGATTCGAGAGGGTGTCCTACGGCGAGTTGTTTGTTCGCGCTTATGGGTTCGAGATGACGGATACCTCGCGTGCGAGATCCGAGCTCAGGTCCGTCATGCCCCAGCATGCGGCTGCGGTCGATGCCATGGACCACTGGCTGGTGGTCAACGAGCTATTCGAGCACAAGGCCGAGGGGTTGGTGGACCACGCCAGACCAACGTTTATTACCGACTACCCCTCGGCGATCAGCCCGTTAACGAGACCCAAGCGCGACAACACGGCGCTGGCCGACCGTGCGGATCTCTTCATCGCGGGCATGGAAGTCGCGCCGCACTACACCGAGCTCAACGACCCCGACGTGCAAGAATCCAAATTCCGCGAGCAGCTCCGCGGGCTGAACTCGGACAAGAACGCAGAAGAAAACACCTACCGAACCATGGACCACGATTTCGTTCGAGCGCTCAAGGTTGGTATGCCCCCCGCCGGCGGCATGGGGCTAGGAATCGATCGGCTCGTCATGCTGCTGACCAATCAGCGCACGATCCGTGACGTGCTCTTCTTCCCACTCATGAGGCCAGAATAAGCGATCGCACGTGGCCTAAAGCCACGGCGGCTGTGCGTTTCCGCACAGCCGCCCGGAGGGAGAAAGAGAGAGCTTGAGTTGGCGCGGACGAACCGCCGCGCGGTGGGTATCTGTAATCCAAAGTGACGGCGGTGTCAACCTGGGAAATGGATTTCACATTCTGTTTGGTGTGTTTGCCATACCGGGTGCTTACCCGAGGAGGTTCGCGGCGTTCTTGATCTGCTCCGGGAGGGCCTTTCGGATCTCGCCGATTTTTTCAACCGTGAGTTTCAGTTCGTCGCGTACGGCGGGGTCGATTTCGAGCGTCATGAGGTCGTGTCGGAACCCGCCCGCCACCTCGGCGGCGATCCGATCGGCGACATAGATGATGCAAACCAGTGTGCGGTTTTCTTTCGGAAGCTCGAGCGGGCGGTGGTGATACCCGGTGACAGCGGCGAAAGACTTCGGGAACTTCCACTTCTCGCAAAGGCCGATACCAAAGTCCTGGTGATTGGCGCCGAGAATGGACTCTTCGACTTCGAGCATGTTGGCGGCGGGGCCGTCCTTGCAGTTGCCCAGTTTCTCGAAGACGTCGACAAGCTTGCTGCGATCGAACTGCATTTCAACCATGACGCCGATGTCGTGAACAAGACCCGCGAGGAAGGCCTCATCGGACAGCCCGAGTTTGAGCGAATCGGCGAGCATCTTGGCGGCAATGGCGGTCGCGTTGCTGTGTGTCCACAGGTCTTTGGCCGAGAAGCCCGACGTCAGTTCTCCTCCCCGGAAAAGCTTGGCGAGGCTGGCTGCGATGGCGATGTTTTTCACGGCGTTGAGCCCGAGCATAACAATCGCGCGGTTGATGCTGGCGATCTGCCCGGGAAGCCCGTAGAACGAGCTGTTGACGACCTTGAGAATCCGGCTGCACAGGGCGGGGTCGGTGCTGATGAGCTTGTGGAGGTCCTGAGCCGTGGACTTGGGATTCTCGACGAGTTCCACGATCTTAAGAGTGACTTCGGGGAGCGTCGCGATGTGGCTGATTTCGCGGATCGCGTTTCCGACCACCTGAGCCCGTTGTTCTGCTGCAACCGCCATGAGAAAGTGCTCCTGACCGGTGCGAACTGACCGGTTTGCGTCATGACCATCGGCGATCACGAACACCGACTTTGCAGGCGGGGGTGGGTTTCCGGGAATTGGGGGCTCGGGCGTCCGAGAATCGCGGTGGATTGTTTCGCCCGAGAGCCCAATCCTTCGGGATGAGGATCGCGCTGGCCCAGATCAACCCGACGGTGGGAGACCTCTCGGGAAACGAGCGCATGATCCGGTGCATGGTCGGTGAGGCGGTCTCGCGGGGGGCGGATCTGCTGGCGTTCCCTGAACTGTGCGTCTGTGGATATCCGCCGAAGGACCTGTTGCTGCAGTCGGGATTCGTGTCGGCGTGTTGGAGTCTTGCGACGGAGATCGGCCGAGGGCTGCCGCCGGGATTGACGGTCGTTCTGGGGTTGCCGACCTTTACATCCAGCGGAGGAATCGCGAACAGCCTGGTCGTTCTCGGCGCGGGGCGGCCTGCGTTGAGGTACGACAAGCGTCTTCTGCCCACGTACGACGTCTTTGACGAGGACCGGTATTTCACGCCGGGCGACCGGACCTCGGTGGTGGAGGTGGCAACCCGCGCGGGTTCAGTGAAGGTGGGGCTGTCGATCTGCGAGGACCTGTGGAAGGGCGAGGACGCGGGCTTTGCGGCGAGGTATGCGCAGAGCGCGGACCCCGTGTCCGAGTTGATCGCAGCGGGGGCGAGGGTGATTGTGAATCCATCGGCAAGCCCGTTCGTGCTGGGCAAAGGGCCCAGGCACCGAGACCTGCTGCGCGGGCACGCAACGCGGCATGGTGTGTATGTTGCGGCCGTCAACCAAGTCGGCGGAAACGACGACCTTGTCTTCGATGGGCACTCGGCGATCTATAATCCTGCGGGCGAGTTGATCGCGGCTTCGCCGGGCTTCCGCGAGCATCTGCTCGTCGCGGACCTGCCGACCCACGGGAACGATGGCAAGAATCCCCCCGCGATCGATCCGGCGAGTGGACTTCGAGAAGAGGAACTCGCATTCCGTGCTCTGCGGCTCGGAGTCGCAGACTACCTGCGAAAGTGCGGGTTTTCTCGGGCGATTCTCGGGCTTTCCGGCGGGATCGATTCGGCGCTGACCGCGGCGATCGCGTCAAGCGCGATTGGTGCGGAGAACGTTCTGGGCGTGGCGATGCCCGGCCCGTATTCGTCTGAGCATGCACTTGATGACGCACGCGACGTGGCGCGCCGGCTCGGGATTGGGTTCGCGGTGATGCCGATCCACGAGAGTTTCGGGGGGGCTTCGGCCGAACTGAACGCTTGTATGAGCTTGCTGGGGCACGGCCTGCTCGGAACCTCACTGCCCGACATTGCCGAAGAGAACCTGCAATCGCGTCTGCGTGGTACGCTGTTGATGGGCCTCTCGAATCGAACCGGAGCGATCGTGCTGACGACCGGGAACAAGAGCGAGCTGGCCGTAGGGTATTGCACGCTGTACGGCGACATGAACGGGGGGCTGGCGGTGCTCTCGGACCTCACGAAGGCGCTGGTATATCGCCTGTCGAGGTGGATCAACACAGACCACGTTCGGGCGGGGTTCGACTCGCCTCCGATACCGGAAAGGTCCATCACCAAGCCCCCATCGGCGGAGTTGCGACCGAACCAGACGGACCAGGACAGCCTGCCGCCGTACGACGATCTGGACGCGATCGTGGGCCGATATGTCGAGGGGCACGAGTCGCCGGCGGAGATTGTGAGTGCGACGGGGCTCGACGACACCGCGGTTCGGCGTGTGTGCCGGATGATCGACCTGTCAGAATACAAGCGGAAGCAGGCGGCGATTGGGCTGAAAGTCACGCGGGTAGCGTTCGGATCAGGCAGGCGGTTCCCTGTCGCGCAACGGTGGAGGCCTTGGGCGTAGTGGCGTTGTCCGCACGAACCGGGTCAACGGCGCGCCCGTAGACGCCGATACACTCTGCGCGCTCCGGGTATGTCCGGGGCCGGGAAGGACTTTCGCGTGAAGATATTGATCACCGGCGGAACGGGCTTTATCGGCCGCTATTTCCACGAGTTGCTCTCCTCCAAGGGGCATGAGATCGTGATCCTTGATCTGGTGACTCCCCAGTGGAATATCGGGAGTGCATCGTTTATCCGGGGCGACGTGCGAGATCCAGCGGCGCTGGCCAAGGCGGTCCCGGGGTGCGACCGCGTGCTGCATCTGGCCGCAGCGCACCACGACTTTGGGATCAGCGAAGCAACGTACTATGGCGTGAACGAGACGGGTTCTAAACTCGTTGGCGACGCGATGGATGCGGCGGGAGTACGAGAGGCGTGCTTCTACTCCTCCGCCGCAGTGTACGGTGACGCGGCCTACCCGCACGATGAAAACGCCGATCCCAAGCCCGCGGGGCCCTACGGGGGGAGCAAGCTCGCGGGCGAACGCGTGTGGCGGGCGTGGGCCGAACGCAACCGCGCCGACGGCGCGGGGCGTCGGTGTCTGGTCATTCGACCGACGATCACCTTTGGCCCCAGAAACTTCGCCAACATGTACTCGTTGATCAGGCAGATCGCACGCGGGCGGTTCGTGCAAGTCGGCGAGATGTCGAACATCAAGAGCATCTCTTACGTCGAGAACATCGTCGCATTCACAGAGCACGCGTGGACGAGGGCGGATAGGCCCGAGATCGAGACGTTTAACTGGGTCGAGAAGCCCGACATGTGCAGCCGCGAAATCGCGGATCAGATCAAGGTGTCGTTGGGGCGCAGGCCGGGCGGGCTCAAGATTCCCATGGGCCTGGCGTTGCTTCTGGCGTTCCCGTTTGACGTGGTGATCAAGCTCACGGGAATGAACCTGCCTATTTCATCGATGCGCGTGAAGAAGCTGGCCGGGCTGGAGACCAAGTTCGAGGCGAGCAAAGCCCGGACGATCGGGTTTGCACCCAAGTACACGCTCGCCCAGGGAATCGATCGGATGGTCAAGTGGTATGTGACGGAGGGGCAACACCAGCAGGCCGTCTGGCACCAGCCCCCGGCGGACGTGGTCCGGACTTAGTCGCTCGGACTCTTTGCCGGCTTGGTGTCAGCCCAACGAGTATTGAGCTCGTGCGGCACGCGGAGCAGGTCAAGGATCTTGCCGGCGATAAAGTCGACGATCTCGTCGATCGACGTGGGACCGAGATAAAAACCCGGGTTTGTCGGACACACGATCGCGCCCGCGAGCGTGAGCGTCCGCATGTTCTCGATGTCGATCAGGTTTAGCGGCGTTTCTCGATGACAGAGAATCAAAGGGCGTCGCTCCTTGAGCGAGACCATCGCGGCGCGCGTCAGCAAATTGCTCCCCGAGCCCGTGGCGATCGCTCCAAGCGAAGTCGATGAGCAAGGCACTACCACCATCCCATCATGCAGGAACGACCCCGAGGCGATCACCGCCCCAACGTCTTTGTTCGGATGAACGAAGAACCGGCCCGAGAGCCCGGGAGCACGCTGGGCCAACGAAGGCACCAGGGAGTGAAGATCAAGGGTGCTCACGCCAAGTTCGTCGGCCAGCAGCCTGCGGCCGTACTCCGACACCACCAGATGAACCTCGGCCTCCGCGAGTAAAAGCAGCTCGAGCGTTCGCCGGGCGTAGAGAGCGCCGGAGGCGCCGGAAACCCCGACCACGAAACGCCGAGGGGGAGGAGCGAGCGGTGGAGTTGCCGGTGTCATGACGGTTGGGTGCTCATGGGTGGGTGTGTTCGCAGCGTGCAAGGGTAAGGATGCACCGGGACTCCCGGGCCGTGGGAGAGTTCGGGAGGTCCGGGACGGGCGCTAGCCGCGGGCGTAATGTTGAGGCGGCCCGGGGCGAAGGAATGCTGACGGCCGGAGCAAGCTCATGAACAAAGTCTCGAGAATTCTACTGGTTGTGGCCGCCGCGTCGGCCGTGGCGATGGGAAGCGGGTGCTATTCGAACTGGCCCCCGATTGATACCCCGAACGAAACCCGCGAGATGAACAACCCGCCGAACGTGTCGGCGATGACGACCGCGCTGCGAGGTGCGCTGGCGAGATACAACCAAGGCGGCGGCCCGGTGGTGGTCAATTTTCCGCCGCTGCTGCGCCGGGGGACAAGGCTCACCATCGCCAAGAACGCGGGCGTGTCGGCGTTGACGAAAGAAAACGAGACATCCGGAACGCTGTACCACGTCGCACGCTGCGAGATCAGGCCCAGCTCCGCGGACGTCGAGATCATCGTCCCTGCGACGGCTCGCGGGTCGGGCCGAGAGCAGTTGGTGACCTTCCGTCTCTGGGGAGGTCCAGTGGCGTGGGAGGTGGCCAGTGTTCGTGAATGGGAGACGCTGACCCGGCCCGTTCCCGAGCTGTCTTACCTCCCCGAAAACGATGATCCGATCCCGCTCCCCAAGGTCGAGCCCTGGCGTCGAGACGATGTGGGCTCCACGGCTCCAGCCGAACCTGCCGACGCAGGCGAGATGTAGCCCCAGCAGCGGGCGGGTGTGTACAGGGTCAGTCGAGTTTTTCGCCTCGGAAGTGGCGCGTCATGTCCCGCATCATGACGCCCATTCGGGCTTTTTGCTGCGGGCTGGCGTGCTGAGCGACAGTGTCGTTGAGGGTGGCCGCCATACGACCGGTGTCGCGGCCGAGCTTCTCGCGGTCAGATTTCTTGATGAATTCCATACCTTTACCGGCCTCGGTGTTGGCTTCCTTCAAGCGGTCTTCGTCCGACTTGTTGCTGGGCTTGCCGTCGAGAGCGTCGAGCGTATTGGCGAGGTCGATGTACGCGCGATCCAGCGCCGCTTCCCGGTCTTTCGGGTCGGCCTTTGCGTACCCAGAGGCGTGCTCGTCGAAGACGTCCATGACGAGCTTCGAGGCGTTTTTTTCGAGTTGTTTGCGTGCCTCTCCGGCGATCCCCGAGGCAAAGGCGGCCATCGCGAGAGAATCACCCTCGCCCATCCCGTTGATGCGCTGCACAAGATCCGAGATGAGCGCGAGGCGTTCTTTGACGGGGAGGCTGTTGAAGCCATCGGTCAGAAGTGTGTAGTCGAGCACGTCATCGAATGGGTCGTTCTCGTAGTCGGGTTGAGGCTTTGGGCGAAGCGCGAAAAACGCGCCCGCAGCAAGGAGAAGAACCGCGGCTCCGGCACCAACGCGTGACCAAAGACGGACACGATTGGCTCGTTGCGGGGTCGCCGATGCCCAGGCCGACCACGACGCCCTTGTGGAGCTCGCCCAATCATTAAGGCGGTCGCGGAGCGTGCGGCGCCGCGGCGTGACGCCGGGCGCGGGGATGTCGTCGATGAGCGAGCCAAGCCCGAGATGGGCGGAGCCGGTGCCGGTTTGATGTTCACGCATACGGGTGCTCCGGGAGTTCGGTTTAGGGGCCAAGCCCGGCGGTGCGGGCGATTTCGGCCATGATGTTGCCGGCCTCGTCGCCGTCGATGGGGCGGAGCCAATCGGCGCGCCAGTCGCCGTAGTACACCGCGTTTTTCTTGTCGCCGGCGCCGATGCGGAGCGTGTGCCAGTTGTCGCCATCGATCAAGACGGGCAGCGGCTTGGGCGAACGGTCGTAGACGCCGGTGACGGCGCGGGCGAGTTTATTGCGGTTGATTCCCAGGCTGGTCTCGGCGATGAGCATGATCCCGCCGGGGACGTACTCGTAGCTGGTCCCGTACACGCGCCACGTGGGATCGAAATCGCTCTCGGCGTCCGTACTCGACCGGTCCTCGGGGCACACCCAAGGATCGGTCGAGGCGTACTTTCCGTCGTCGAGCTTCCGGGGCGGGGGCGCGTCCACATACTCGGCCAGTACGTCGAGAAGCGACGGATCGTTCTGGTTCCCGTTCGAGTCGTGCAGCGGGAGCACGCGGGGCAGCAAGCCTTTGCTCGTCGAGATCATGTACGCGTCGACGCCCTGACCGATGCCTTTGAGGTTGGCCAGGCACTTGATGTGCCGTGCGCTGCGGCGGGCCGAGGCCAGCGCGGGCATCAGCATCGAGATCAAGACCGAGATGATGGCGATCACCACCAACAACTCGATGAGCGTGAAGCCGAAGCGGGTTGGTATCGCACTCTTTCGCATATCACAGGCACGATGGGGGGGAGGGGGGGGGTAGACGAAAAGGGTCGGTATCGACGCATGAGTATATCGACTACGGGGCCACACGAACAAGACCCAACCATCCCGCACGGAGTTTCACCGTCAAAAGGGGTTCGAGGTTGCGTTGAATGTGGATGCTTAGGCCTCTCCGACGTCATTTTCGCCGACCTGCGGCCCACCGACGACGCGGGCGAGCACCCGTTTGGCGATGGAGCCGATGATCAGCAACACGGCAACGGTGAGCGCGATCCCGGCGATGAAGTACCACGTTGGGGTTTCTTTCACCGCGTCGGATGCGACTTTGTCCCGGACCTGCGAGGCGACAAACAGCACGGCGGCGGTGCGGGGAGCCATCCCGATCACCGTCCCGATTAGGAACGCCGACATCGGTGTCTTGACGCTGGCAAGCACGAGGTTGGCAAGCGCAAAGGGGCTGTTGGGAGGGATTCGGATGAGGGTGACGATCCCAAGGGCTTTGAGCCATGAGCCGCCCACGAGGGCGTCGCGAACGCTGAGCCACTGGGGTTTGCTAGCCAGAAAGGACTCAACTCGGTCTCCCGCGGCACGAGATGCCACGAGGAATCCGATCAGCGCCCCCCCCGCAAACCCAACGAGAGCGGCGGGGAAACCACCGACGAAACCGAAGGCCCACCCGCCGAGAATCGCCGATGCGTAGGTGGGTAAAAACCCGAGTCCGGATAGCACGGCAAACGCGACCGCGTAGATGACAGGCCCATTGCTCTGGTGGCCTTTGAGCCACTCGCCGACCGTATTGGCGTACACAATGAGCAGGGTGCCGTTGACCGCCGGGAGAATCGACCAGACCGCGCCTAGCACCGCAGCGGGCCCGAGGGATCGGACTTGGGCGCTCACACCGGGGGCGTTTGGCTCGGTCGGACTGTTGGCAGGTTCAGGCACGGGCGAGTATAACGGGCTCTGGCCGCGGGCCTACTCGGAGGTGCCTGAGCCACACTCGGGGCACCGCCCGGGGCCGGCATGGGGGTAAGTGCAGACGGGGCACATCCCCCGGGAGACGCGACGGGCCGCTCTTGCGGTGCGCAAGGCCTCGACTCCGCGCCCGATCAATGCGCCTCCGGATACGAGAAAGATCGCCGCCGCGAACAAGGCCACCGTGTTGTGCAGATAGCCCAGCGGGAGAGTGACAACCTCGGCGCTTCCCCCGGCAGAGATCCTCGCGGCGACGTCGGCGGCACGCCCAGGCTGCAGCTCGTCGTGGTGGTGCCCTTTCCACCAACCAGCGGCCAGGCCAAGTGCGGCGTCGAGATCCTTCGCGGCGGGCCGGGTGAACGCCCCGGTGCGGGTGGCGACCGATACCGTGTCCCACGCCAGCGTCGGGGCGTACGTCCCGCTGACCCCGCGCGACGACCGAACATCGACTACGACGAAAGACTTCGGATGGTCGACCAGAGCAGCCGCAAACTCGCTGGCACTCTGCCGGTCGAGGTCGTAGATCGTGGGAGGCGATATCGAGAGATCGATGTGGAGCGTGGCGGCGTCGAAGGGCAGGCCTTCGCTCAACACGCCCATAATCGCCTTCAGGAACGCCGACCCGCCCCCGCCTGTTCTCGCCTCGGGAAGCATGACAAGGCTTGTGAGCAACACAAACCCGGCGGCAACGGGCGTGGCCGGGTTCCACAGAACGCCTTGTCTCCTGGCTGAGGGCACCGGTTATTGTTGGCGTCGTGCACGACCCGTACACTCTCGCGTGGAACCCCGCACCGCGAATCTCATGACGCTATCGGCCGAGGATGTCCGTGCGGTGGCGCGGCTCGCCATGCTCAACCCCACCGACGACGAAGTCAACGCGTACCGCCGCGATCTGGCCGCCGTGCTTGGGTACATGTCGCGGCTCGACCCCGCAGCGCTCTCGGGCGTCGAACCCCTGGTTCATGTTGGAGCCACCGTCAACCGGCTCGACGCGGACACCGTCGGACCCATGCTGCCCCGGGACGCGGTCCTCGGAATTGCCCCAGAAACGGACGGGCCGTTCATCAAGGTCCCCAAGGTGCTCGGAGGCACCGGCGGAGGAAGCGCGTGAACGACCTGCTCCGTTCGGTTCGATCGTGCGTTGACGCCGTCGAGTCACGGCGCGTTTCCGCTGCGGAACTGGCCGCCGCCGCTGTTGAGCAAGCCACTCGGCTGCAGCCCCTGCTCAACGCGTGCATCGACGTTTTCGAAGAGCCGAGGGTCAACAGCGCCGGGCTTCTGGCTGGGGTTCCCTTGGCGATCAAGGACAACATCTGCCTCGACCGCGGCCGGACAACGTGCGGCAGCAGGATGCTCGAGGGGTATCGTTCGCCGTTCTCGGCGACGGCGGCGACGCGGGCTGAGCGTGCCGGCGCGACCATCATTGCCAAGACCAATCTCGATGAATTCGCGATGGGCAGCTCTGGTGAACACTCCGCGTTCGGGCCCACAAGAAACCCGTGTGACCCGGCGCGCGTGCCCGGCGGCTCGTCGTCGGGATCGGCGGCCGCGGTCGCGGCGGGAATCGTCCCGCTCGCTTTGGGTTCTGATACCGGCGGGTCCGTGCGGCAGCCCGCAGCGTTCTGCGGGCTCGTCGGGTTCAAGCCAACATACGGGCGGATCTCGCGGCACGGGCTTGTTGCGTACGCCAGCAGTTTTGACCAGGTCGGGACGCTGACGAGGAACGTTGAGGACGCCGCGGCCGCGCTGAGCGTCCTCATGGGCGCCGACCCGCTTGACGCCACCAGCGTCGACCGACCTGTCGATAATCTCGCGGCCACGCTCCGCGAGCCGATCGCCGGGCTCACCATCGGCGTGCCCGCGCAAGCGCACAGCGGATCGAACCATCCGGATGTCGGACGTGCGCTCGAAGATGCCACGCTGCGTCTCGCGTCACGTGGGGCCCGAATCGTCGCGATTGACCTTCCGATGACCGACCGCGGGATCGCCGCGTACTACATCGTTGCCGCCGCCGAAGCCTCGTCGAACCTCGCCCGGTTCGACGGAGCTCGCTACGGCCGCAGGGCCCTTGGGGCCAAAGACCTCGACGAGATGTACCGCCGGTCCCGGTCTGAGGGGTTGGGGGCGGAGGTTCAGCGACGCATCATGCTGGGGACGTACGTACTCAGCAGCGGGTATTACGACGCGTACTACACCACCGCGCTGAGGGCCCGCTCGCGGGTCAAGGCCGACTTTGACGCCGCCTTTACCGCGGGGTGTCACGCGGTGTTGATGCCCACGACGCCCGGGCCTGCGTGGACCTTTGGAGACCGTAACAACGACCCGGTTGCGATGTACCTCGAAGACGTGTACACCGTGGGCGTCAATCTCGCCGGCCTGCCCGCCGTCAGCGTTCCGTCCACACCAGCGACGGTCAACGGCACCACGCTCCCGCTCGGCGTGCAGCTCATCGGGCCGGCTTTCGAAGAAGGGCTTCTGCTCCGCATCGCGAGGCTGCTCGAAGACGATCAATAAAGATCTCTGGGCTTTTCGCGGGCCTTGAGCGCTCGGGCCGGGTCGCCTCCATAGATCGTCCATGGTTGAAGACTCTCGCGTGCCGCGGCCCGCGCACCGAGTACGGCCCCTTCACCCACAACAACGCCGGGCCCCACAAACGCGTCGGTCGAGACCCACCCGTCGTTCTCAACTCGGATAGGCCCCCCCCGCGTGTCGGGCGAGGGGGTCGTCCACAACACGGAGTGCTGGCTGATCGTCACGAAATCGCCGAGTGTGATGCCGTTGGTGCAGTCGAGGACAGCCCGGTCACCCACGGCGGTTTCACGACCCGCAACGAGCCCCCAAGGGTGGATGATGAGGCATGTCGGCCGAGCGCGGAAACTCGAAGACACCCGAGCCCCGGCGAACCCGAGCAGAACCCGCCGCACGCCGTACCAGTTGTGGAACGACACGCGAAAGAACAGAGACCCGAGCAAGCTCCAGTACCATCGGCGCAGCACGCCGCACCTCCTCATCAGAACGGAATGTCGATGAAGAACGTGAACAATCGGCGGCGGTCGCCGTTCTCGCTCATGACGGGAATCCCGAAGTCAAAGGCGAGCGGGACGGGTGAAAGCTGCTGAACATTGAGTCTCAGGCCGACGCCGACCGACGCGCGATAATCGGAAATAGAAACGCGATTCTGGACTGTGCCGGTGTCCACAAATCCAACCACCGAGAGCAGATCCTCGAAGATGGGCTGCTTGACCTCGGTATTCCAGAAGAACATGAACGACCCACCCACGGGGTCATTGCCCAGCGTGCCCGTGTCGTTCCGGATGCCCCGGGGGGAAACCGTGCGGAACGCGAACCCACGCAGGGTCTGGCCGCCCAGATAGAAACGCTCGAAAACCGGCGCGGAATCTTTCCCCTGCGGGATGTAGCTCGACTTTGTCCCGATCGACAGCACCGTTGGGCGACCGAAAAAATCCTCGTAGAGCGGGAAAAAGACCTGGTGCTCCGCCCGCAGGATGGTGAAATCAAAGTCCCCGCCCAGGCTTCCGACTTGCTCGATCCCAAGCTCGAACTTCGTGCCCTTTGTGGGCGTGTACGGGTCGTTGAGCGTGTTACGGGTCAGCGTGATCCCAACCCCCGTCAGGAGGTTTGGGTCTTGCACCGCGAAATAATCGACGGGGCTATCGGGCTCGATATCGGAAAGCTCGGCGTTCTCTCCGCGAATGTTGACCGAAGCGGTCCATCGTTCGCCGAACCGCCGCCCGAGCGAGAGTCGCCCGCCGTACCGACGCTCGTCGTATTCGCGGTAGTTTCGTGCTTTGTAGTACACGCCCCCGCCGAGCGAGTAATTACTTTCGAGGAAATACGGTTCGGTGAGCGACACCGCGAACGTCTGGCTCCGATCGCCCGGCAGAATATCGATGCTGAACGATTGGCCCGCACCACGGAAAGCTCGGCCGGAAAGGAACTCGCCCCAGGTGTCGGGGGTGTCGGCGACGTCAAAGTCGCGCTGCTTGAGGCTGATGAGTGCCGTCGCGCCGCCGTCGGAGCCCAGCACGCCCCCGAAGGAGATGTTGCCGGTGTTCGTCTGCTCCACATTGACGAGCACGTCGCGGTATTCGGGGTCTTCAGGGCTTGGCCTTTGCAGTGTTATTTTCGTGGATCGTGGCGCAAAGAGCCTCGTGTTCTCGATGCGTCGGATCGATTCGTCGACCGCGGTGCCGTCGAGCGGACGATCCGGCTCGAGCAGCAGCGAACGCCGGAGCACCTTGTCTTTCGTGATATCGTTGCCCGCGATCGAAATCTCGCCGGTCTTGTACGTGCGCTTCACCCCCCGGATCGTTAACAAAATGTCGACCTCGGGCTTGGACTCGTCACGCAGCTCGCGGCGAGAGATCAAAGGCTTGGCGCTGATCCCCGAGCCCTGATCGATCGCCTCGGGATCGCCGCTGTACCCCAGCTTGCCCAGGGATTGCTGCAAGAGCTTGATCGAAGCGTCGAGCTTGTCGGCGGCGTACACGTCGCCGGGCTTGATCACCATGAGCCCCTTGACCTGTTCGACGGCCAGCGGGCCCGGCCTGACGCCCAGCCACCGCTTCGCAGGGCCGTCCCCAATCCCTTGCACGGCACCAAAATCGCCGGCAAACGCCTTGGCCTCGGCCTCCGTAGGGAATTCCTCCCGCAACTCGGGATACTGAACCTCGACGTTCCTCAGCGTATAAGGCACATCTTCGTCGACAACAAACGTCACGATCGCCTCGCGACCGTCCGGGCTCGGGGTCACGGTCTTGTCAACGCGGATGTTGAGGTACCCTCGATTCTTGTAGAACTGCACGAGGCGGCCCACGTCTTGCTCGAGCACTTCCTCATCGAGCGGGGCGGAATCGAGCAGCCATGCTTCTTTGCTCTTGAGGTCCTTGCGGAGAGCGTCCTTGGTGTAGGCGCGGTTCCCCTCGAACCTGATCTCCATCACCTTGACCCGCTCGCCCTCGGTGATCTCGAACAAAACCACGTTCGACTTTGCCATCTCTTCTCGGTTCACGCGCACGCGTGCGAGGTAGTACCCCTTCGAGCGGTACAAATTCTCGATCCGGCGCGATGCACGATCGATCTGCCATTCATCCATCGGGGTGCCCGTGAGGAGGTCGACCTCCTTTCCGATCTCGACGTCCGTGAATTTCTTGTTGCCCGAAATCTGTACGTCAGCGATCGTCGTCTGCGGCACCAGCGTGAACGAGAGTTTGACGGTCCCGTCCGTGAGCCGGCTGACCCGAGCGTCGGCTTGCCGGAAGCGCGCCAGTCGGTTGATGCGGGTGATGTCCTCGGTGACTTGCGACCGCGAATACGGACCCCCCACGCGCGACCTCAACTGATTCACCACCAGTTGCTCCAGCATCGCGTCAAGCGGCTGGAATTCCAGAGGTTCGCCGGGCTTGCTCGGTGCCGGCTGTCGAAGCTCGATCACGCCGATCGTCTGGTCGTCCAACGGGTCCGAAGCTAGATTCGCCGCGGGCTGCGGCAAGGCGGACACCGCCAGCCCAGCCGTCGGAAAGGCCAGCATCAGGGACAACGCCCCCAGCCGGGGGAGATGGAGGATCGGGATTCGACGGCGGAGGTGTTCGGTCACGGCGGGGACGATACCGGACCTATCGACCCCGGGCAAACACCCCCACGATTCCCCAATCAGTACCCGTTGACGGACCACAGGCCCAATCCGCAATTCGGACCCACGTCGCAGAAATTGACACAGTGTTGTTTGCCGGGCCTGGGGTCTTCGCCCTACTCTGATGTCCCAGGCATGGATGCCGGGGGCTTTTCTGTCTTTCGCGCGACCCGCTCAGAGGGCTGCTTGTTCGAAAGGTTGTGGTGTGTCGTTGTTCACCCTGCCGCGCCGCGGAATCACGCTTCTTATCGCCACCGCCTCGTTCGTTGTTGGTTCGGTTTTGATCTGGAACTTGCTTAACCCGCGGGTCATCGGGTCGGTGCCCACGCTGGTTCTTGCGCTCGCGTTCGGGTTGCAGGTTCTTCCGATTCTGACGTGGGGTGTGTGGCGAATTTCGCGGCTCGGGATGTCTTTAGGGCGAACAGGTTTCGAGCCCGCCGCAGAGCCCGATCCAGTGTCCGGTCCGGCGGCGACGTCGGGAAGGCCACTGGCTTCCGAGACAGTTCATGTCCATCGGGTGGTGCGAGCCGGGCCAAGACCAGGGCCCGCGAAGTTGCCCGCGGCCATTCGATAGGATCTTGGAACTGTGATCAGGCGATGATGCGCTGATCCTTGGGCTCTTCGCCGTAGTCTGCAATGGCATCCTGATACTCGTCCCGCCAATCGGCCTGTGGCACATCGACGGCATCATCAAGAGTGTTTCCTTGTTCGACGCGGTCGAGCAATCGCTTTGTCATGACAGAGAAGATGAGCATGTAGGGGAGCATGCCCTCGAGTCGGGCGATGATGTACCACTCGAACATGGCACCGGCAAAGAAGACGGCGTTGAACCCGAGGATCAGGTCCGCGATCTGCTTTCGGCCGGCGGGGAGGAACGCACGAGCGCGGAAGACCTTCAGCATGAGGAAACCGCTGTAGAACGTGAGCGCGAGCACGAGCCCTCCGCCAAGGATGCCGTAGGCTCCGAAAGAGACGAGGTAGCTGTTCTCGTTGGCTCGGGTGCCGCGGAAGCCTGAGCCGAGGATTGGGTTCTGGAGCGCGTCTTCGTAGAGCAGCGTCCAGACGACTTCTCGGGTGTTCTGCTTCGAACCCAGACGGTCGATTGCGTCGGTGGATAACCCCAAGGCCGAGGCGAGGAGGAAGAGTGCGTACAGACCGACGGCGGCGACAGGCAGCAGGAGGATGGCGCGTCCCATCCGAGAGTAGAGGACGAACATGCTCCCGAGCCCGATGACGAGGATGCAAGTCCGGGAGCCCGTCCACATGCAGTAGACACCCATCATCCCGAACGTGAAAATCCAGAGCCAACGCAGCTTGGCGTTCGTCTCGTTGAGGATGAGCCAGAGGAGGGAGAGGACGAGAGGCGCCATGAACAGCCCGCACCCCTGAGGGTTGCCCAACATCCCGGTGAAGCGGCTCTGCCAGCCGGTGATGAGCTGGCGGTGATCGAGTACGACTTGAACAGCAACGGCGCCGCCCCAGACCAGAGCCGCGAACCCGAAAATACGGATCATCTTGGTCCAGTCGTCCCATTGATTCAGGGCGTACGGGAGCAAGAGCATGATCGGGAGCATCGTGAGAAACGCGGAGGCGATGGTTGAAATGGCGTCAAACGGTGTTTCGTGAACGAAGCGCAGCATTCCCGCGACAAACTGGATCGACATCAACAATAAGCCCTGCATCGGGATCGTGTTGAGGCGTAGTTTGTTCATGTGAACGAGCATGCCCAGGAACAACAACGACCCAAATCCGATGTAGAGATTGGCTCGCTGCAACTGGAGTGGCTGGAGCCAGGTGATGTTCGCCGTGTTGCCCGCACGGTCGACCTGAACGGCGAGTCCAGCGCTGAAAATCATCAGCACGAGCAACAGCCAGGCCGCCCGGGGGTCGGTCATCAGCCGGATGAATGACACGAGAGCGGTCAATCCGGCGAGCGAAATTCCAAGAAGTACGACGGGAGACATCTCTGACGATCAACTCCTAGATCCGCCAGCCCATGAAGCGTGTGGGCAGGACGAACCCGAACAGTATCGGTCGGCGGCGAGGGATCGCCGTCCATTCTGAGTGCGAGGAGCCCAAGCGCCTCCCAGGACACGCGACCCGATTGAATCTCGGACCATCCAAGAACCCAATTAAGACCCTAACAAGCGTGCGGGCCATGGGCGAATCCGCTGCACAGTCGATACGGGCGTGATGGTCGGCGGTTCGTGATGAAGAAAGTGGAGCTTCGAGTTGGCGTTGGAGGGTGGTGTTTTTGAGGTTGTCCGTGTCGGAACTGGGCCGCGGGATCGGCCCTTCATCACGGAGTCCACGGATGCGTTTGACGAACACTGTTGCGGCCACTGCGGTTCTTGGGATGAGCGGTCTGGCGTCACCGGCCCTTGCTCAGGGGGGGTCGGTCAACGAGTACCTGATATCGTGGTGCGTCACGACGTGGACGAGCCGAACCCGTGGTGTGGATCTGCAAGCACAGATCGACCTGACGGGGACCACGATTCGGCGCGACTCGGTGATCTTGTACGAGAACGCGTTCGGGAAATTCCCGTACGGAGGTCCGCACCTCTCCGAGAACCCGGCCTGGATGCGGGAGCACATCGCGAAGATCGCGGTGGACCTGAACCGCCTGATCCCGGATCCGAACTTCAACGGGTACGCGGTAATCGACTACGAGACGTGGTTCCCGGATTGGGCGCGGCTCGAGAATTCATCGAGCAACCAAGGTGCCGAGGCCCGCGATCATGACTTTAAGGACGACTGGGAAGAGTATCTGCGGATCTTCCGTCCGCAGGTGCTCCGCGGGTTGTCGGGCGAAGCGAAGGAGCGTGCGTTGGCGGCGACCTTCAACGCGGCGTCTCAGAAGTTGTATCTCGAGACATTGCGAGAGGGCAAGCGACTGCGTCCCCGGGCCAAGTGGGGCTTCTACGGGTTCCCGGCTCGTGAGTACTACGTCGATTACGCGCCGCGTCGGGACGCCTGGCGGGCATTGAACTCGACGAACATGACGTGGATGCACGACGCCGTGGACGTGTTGTTCCCGAGCCTGTACGCCGTGGCGATCACGGTCGAAGACCGTGAACCCCGTCGGGGCACGATGGAGAACACGCCCGCCCAGAACGCGGCGTACATCCTGGAAAACGTCCGCGAGACGATCCGCATCTCTCGGGGCAAGCCGGTGATCCCGTTCATCCACTTCCGGTATCACCCGAATGTCGGCCCCGCGCTGGAGGGGCACTGGATCACCGACCTTGGGATGCGTCAGCAGCTCGAACTGCCCAAGCAGGCGGGTGCCAAGGGTGTGATCATCTGGGACTGCATCGAGAGCGAGCAGCACTTCCGCGAGCTGCGTGACATCATGCTCACGAAGATCGCCCCCAGGGCCGACGCGGTCGCGGTCATTCCTTCGAACAACAACGGCGGCACACGGAGCCGCAACACATCGACGGTGACGAGGCTTCCCAACGGCCGCGTGATCGTGAACCCAAGCCGCATCGCATCGGGCGGCAACGGGAACTGAGGACCGCCTTTCCGGGCGTCGCAAACTCCGTGAACCGGCGAGGCCGGGGGTGGATCCCCCGGCCCGCCGATTTTTTCGGGATGTTGGGGGCGATCAGCCGCAGCCCATCTCGAATTCCGCGACGAACTCGTCGTAGTCAAACCCGTCGGCGAAACCATCCTCGTTGAAGTCGGCGGTGCGACCACTGGGGCAGGAGCCTCCCTCAAAGCACTGCACGAAATCGTCGTAATCAAACCCGTCAAGGAACCCGTCGCCGTTGAAATCGGCGTGGCAGTGAGGGTTGACGATGTTGATGCGCCCGCCGAGCCCCGAGTGGTTGACGCACTGGTAGTAGAGAATGTTCGGCGCGTCGTTGGGGATGGTGAACACGAGTGTGTTGTTCCCGCTGACGCCGCCGACGGCGGGGACAACGCCCTGGCTCCAGTGCCCCGCTCCGGCCCCGCCCCCGGTGGAGCTGGTTGAGAGGTGGAAAGGATGGACCCCGGAGATCGACACCATCTGAAACGTGTACGTTTGGCCGCGAACAAGCTCGATGGTGGGGCGGCTCAGCCCGTTGATGGTGTAGCCCGCGCCGGAGAAACCCACGCAGATCCTGTCGGGCGTGGGAACACATTGTGCGGACGCGGCAGAGGAGAAGGAAAGCGATGCCAGCGAGAAGATGGCGGTCTTAATCATGCTACAGACTCCAGAGGTAAAGCGAACGAACGCTCGACCATCGGGAATGTCGCCCCGGGAGGGGTCGATTGCGGGAATTCAGCCGCAGCCGCGCTCGAACGCGTCCAGAAACGCCGAAATGTCGAACGCATCAACGAAACCGTCGCCGTCGATGTCGGCTTCGGGTCGGCCCAGCTCGTACTGCGTGAGGTACTCGTCGAGGTCGAAAGCGTCGGCGAACCCGTCGGCGTTGCGGTCGGCGGGGCAGGCAAACGCCCAGAGCAGGGCCTGAGTTTCAGTGCGGGCCTTGGTGTTTTGCGCCGCGGGCGTTGAAGTGAACGCCGTCGGTGCAGAAGTCGGCGACACGGCGTCGAGTCCATCCGCGGTCGTTGGTCAGCCGGCGTGAATTGAGGAAGAGAACGCGCGGGTCGGTCCGCGCGATCTTGTATGCCTCGGCGGGGAGCCCTTCTTGTGTCGCGGCCTGCGCCGAGGTCTCCGTCGAGCGGTGCGGGTCAACCAAGATCACGACGGGCAGGTCGGGCCTGGTGTTCGATCGGATGAAGCGGATGAGCTTCTCGACGTTCTCTCGGTAGGCGTCCGGCGGATCGCCGAAGGCGATGTCATTTGCTCCGTAGGCGATGATCGCGAAGTCGGCGCCGAGCTTGGTCAGCACGGGGCCGCAGTCGGGGTGGTCGTGCGCGATGGTGCCCGAGCGGTACCCGCCCTCGGCGATGTCGGTGACCACGAGCCCACGCGGCTCGGTGGCGACGAATCGGGCGGAGATCAGCGTCGCCGTGCGGCGTGGATCGCTACCGCCGATCTCGGCCTGAATGGTGCGGCCTCTGGGCACGGAGAAGGGTCCGAGGCGCTGCGTGCGGATCTCTGAAACCTTGCTGTTGAGCCGCATGTTGGTGGTGTAACTGCGAGCCAACCCTTCGTAGTAGTAAGGCTCGTTGCGGATGGTGACGGCGACTCGGGCGACCAGCTCGGAACTTTCGGGTTCGCTCCGGGCCATCAATTCGAGATAGACACCCCCTCGGAGATCAAAGTTCGTGCGGCCTCCGCAGCGGGTGTCGGGGTGGGCCCAGCGTGCGGATGTGTCGAGATAGATCAGCCACCCGAAATCCTGATTGTTGTTGGTGTTCCGGCCGTTCATCGCCGAAACAGTGCAGGCCTGCATGCCCGGCGGGAGCCAGCGTTCTGGATATGGTCGCAGGACCGGCCCCGGTGGTGCGTTGGCGGCACGCACGAGCCATTCGCCCCAAGGGTTGCCGCCCCCAAAGCTGGCGCCGGCCTGTGACCACGGGGTAGCGTCGCAGGAGCCGTACCAATCCGCGAATTCGCGGTTGAGGTTGATGATGTACTGCTCGCCCGCGCCCTGCGGGCAGGTTTCTTGCGAGTCGCCGAAGATCAGCCCGTGGACGAGCTTGGTCCGGGCGGTCTGGAACAAGACCGCGAACGTCTCGGGCTGCCTCGTGTAGAAATACGGCAGCTTGTCGAAGCTTTGCGCCATCGACGGCGCAGCCATCGCCGCGGCAGCGAGCGCTGAGGTGACAAATCCGCGTTGCGCGGGAATGGGCCGCATCCGGTCACGAGCATCCCAGCTCGAAGCTCTCCACGAAAGTGTCGTAATCAAACCCGTCGGCGAACCCGTCGGCGTTGAAGTCCGCCGTCTGGAGCGGCGGGCAGGGGCCGCCCTCGAAGCATTGGACGAAATCGTCGTAGTCGAACCCGTCGACGAAGCCGTCGAAGTTGAAATCGCTCGGGCAGTGCGGGCCGTATTCGATGCTGACGCGTGCCGGGGCCGAGGTGCCCGACGCGGTGGTGACCGTGAATTCGATGACGTCGTGCGTGATCGCGGCGGAATTGGGACGCAACACACGGTACGGGCCCGACCCGCCGACAAGGGCGGAGCGGCTCGGGGCGGCGGTAAGTGCAAAGGCGGCCGTTCCCGGGGCTTCGTTGAACACCGCGGGGAGTTCAACGATCACGGTGTCGCCCGCAGAGGCCTTCTTTGTGTACGAGAACGCGGTCGGGGTTCGCGGGGCAGGCGTGCCCGAGTTGGGCGAGACCGTGACGGCGACGGGAGCGCTCCACGCACTCTTGCCGTTGGCAAAGAGCACTCGGGCGAGAACCGTGGACGCGCCCGCGCCGAGGGTGGACCCCATCACAGACATAGGGCCAGCGCCGACGCGCGACGCGATCACGCGCCCATTGTGCAGCAACTGCGACTCGAGCACGGAGGCCCCGCTCCCTGCGGACGCGAACGTCAGCGTGGTGCCAAGGTCGGGCGACCCGCCCGGACCCGTCAGGCCGGCGGTGTGCCCGTGGTTGTTGGTGACGATCGAGCCGACAAATCGCCCGGTCACGCGGTTGAGCGTGCTGTCGAAGGCGACCAGCCGAATCTCGTGCCACCCGTCATCGAGGCCCGAGGTGTTGAGAGAGAACGTCCCGTTGTTGGCCACGGTCGAGTGGAAGACGCCATCGACGAGGAGATCGAGCCCTGCGATGGTGACGCGTGACGCGGCGGTGGTGGCCTGAGCGGGGATGGAGATCGTCCCCGACACGGGGGCAACGGGCAGATTGGGATCGGCGACCATGGGGATGAACGCAAAGGGGCGAGCCAGCACGTCGCCGATGAGCAGGTTCTGAAGCGGGAAGCTTTGGAGGGATCGGAAGTAAGCCTCGGCCATCGTCTGGCCTTGCAGGTAGTAGACGTGGAACCGCGAGTGGTTGAACTTGCTCGGGTAATTGCACGGTTCTTCGACCGCGCCCGCCGAGCCCGAAGCCCCCTTTGTGATCCATGCCGACGCCTTGACCTGGTCGGCGATGTCGAAGGTGCACGCCCAACTTGTGAGGTGTTCGCAGTATGCTCCGGGCAGGATCGTGATGTTCGACTCGAGGAGCTGCGTATCGGGCCACCCGCTGACGACGCCCAGGACGTCGTTGCGACCCCAAGGGATCTTGCCCTGCACAATCTCGGCCTGACGGTCGAGATTGGTGGTGATCGTGTTCAGCACGGCGTTGAACTGCGACGCCCGCACGTTGCGGGCCGGATCGTCCGTGTTGTTCATCAAAAAGATCGTCCCCGCGGGGCGTGTGCCTTCGATCGCAACCGTGCGGTCGATCATCGAGATCAGTTCGGCGGCGGTGTTGCCTCGCACGCCCGTGTAACCGATCAACCCGCCGATGTAGTACCGGCGGGCTGTGGGCTGGGTGCTCGCCGCTCCCGAAAGCCAGGTTGTGTTGCTGTCGAAGCCGACGGCGGAGTTGGCGGTGGACCAGTAGCGGTTCGCGTACGACTGCGTGTTGTTGCGGGCGTTGATGTCGGCGGTGATGAACGCGGACGAGTATGCCGACGACAGGCTGAAACGGTTGATGGGGAAGCAGGAGTCCGTGAAATACCCGGGGGCCGAGACGAAAAACTCGGCGGTCGGGGCCACCACGATGAAATCGGCGTGATCGCTCAGCCGCCGAGACGCGACGCTCCCTGCAAGGGCGGCGAGGTTCACGTCCTGAAACGCCTGATAGTCGGTTGCCCCGGGACGCATGTAGAGCACGTTGGCGTCGGGGATCTGCCGTGCGGCTTTATAGTGGTTGCCCACCCACATCGACACGGGGTCCGAAGGGTCGATGATGAGAATCGCGTTCTCCCCCGCGCCCCCCGCCAGGGAGCGCGTGACCAGAATCAGCCCGGCGACCGTGCCGGCGACACCACTTTCTGTGCTTCGCATGCGACTCTCCAATCAGGCCCGGCTCAGCCGAACCCATCCGCTTCTGTGCATGACCGTACGGCGATCCCCGTCCGAACCGTACAGAATGGCCGAGGAACACTCAAAAGACAACCCGACCAGAATTAGAATACCGATCCTGCCGCGGTTTTCATAGCGTTTATCACGATCGGTTCGGCATCTCCGGCGGTTCGAGGTATGTTATTTGCAAGATCATGTTGGGACGCTCGGAATCGGGATCGCCGCGTCGGTGTGCGGGCTGTTGCTCACGATCATCCCCGGGTAGAGGGTGGCACGAAGAACGTCATCGCGAGCCGACGGCGATGAAGTGGAATCCGCTCCCGACGGTGAGTCCGTTGAGATCGACCATGTCGACGCGGAACGAGCTGGGAGAGACCGACCCGACGCGTACGACTCGGAAATCCGTCGTGTTGAGAGTGATGGTGGGATCTGCTGAAAATGGTGTCGTAAAGTTGATTTGGTATGTGCCGTTGATCAACGGCGTCACGGTAAAGCCAGCACCAGCGCTGACGGAGCCGTTGAATGAGACGTTTCCACGGATGAGGCGAAGGGTCTCTTCGCCGCCGATGACTTGAATGTTGCCCGCGAGCCCGAACCGGATGTTTCCGCGGACTTCAAGAGCGTCGGTTGGGGTGGTGGTCCCGATGCCGGCGCGGCCTTGGGAGTTGACGGTGAGCCCGGTGGGGGAGATCGACGTGTCGAAATAGAAGTCGACGGAGGAGCCGAAGCTAGAGATGCCGCCGGCGTAAGGGTTTGACCCGTTGAGAGAAAACGTGAGGATTGGCGATGTCGTGATCGAAAGGGTGTACTTCTGACCGGCGACCACTGCGACGCCCGCTGGCATGGGCACCGTGTAGTTCTTGGGAGTAAGGGACGCGGAGTCGGAGACTGGAATCGGGCTCGTGAGTGGTGTGCCCGAGATGCCTTCGCCGGAAAAGATGCGCACGGATCCCGTCCAATTGCTGGCGTTGAGCCCGCGGAATGTAACGGAATGGAGTTCTCCCGTGATCATCGGAGTGAAAGACTGCCAGCTTGGGGTGCCCGCGCGGGTGAAGTTTTCGGTGCGGTTCGCGGCATCGGAAACGGGGTCGCCGCCGGCATGAAACGTGCCCCGCACATCGAGGGTCGTCTGAGGCGAGTCGATCTTGATGCCCACGCGGCTGGAGGCGTCGACGAAAATGCCGCGAGTGTTGAGGGCAAAGGGTGTTGCGGAGAGGGGCTGCCTTGGAGAGAGCGTGGAGAAGTCTGCCGAACCGGCTCGTGCGATGTCGATTTCGAGCCAACGGGGCGAATTTGGGGTGAAGACGCTGATCCCAAAGTCGAGAGAGAGCGTGAATGTGCCGCTGTTGAGAGCCAGGGCCGAGGCGCCGAGTGTGGGTCCTTGTTGGTTGCCACCGGTGGCGTTGTCGTAGATCCTGAGCCTGATGTCGACCGGACCAGCCTCGGGCTGTCCGTTGGCGCTGAGGACTTGGCCTTGGTAGGTGAAGGAGGATGGTTGGGCTCTGGCCGCCGTCACGCCCGAGAGGGCGAAGGAGGCGGAGGCGATGAGCCACACGACGGGGCCGAATCGTGCAATAAAATGGTGCTTTGGATTGGATTGCATGTGGGGGCAGTGTACCGGAATCGGATACGAAACCAATGGATATTCGAGACAAGTCGGGCTGTTTGGCAATTTCGGCGAGCACAAGGTCGTGCGGCGGTTTGTGCGGCCATTCATCGCGAAATGGATCAATGAATGAACAACGAGCCCGCGTGCGAGATGCTCGCGGGCCCGATTGAGTTGCGACCGAGGAGAATGTGGCTAGAGACAGCCGGCTTCGAAGGCGGCGACGAACTCGTCGTAGTCGAAGCCGTCGGGGAAGCCGTCGTTGTTGTAGTCGGCGTCCTGACCGGGGGGGCAGGGGTCGCCTTCGAAGCAGGCGACGAAGTCGTCGTAATCAAATCCATCGACGAAGCCGTCGCCGTTGAAGTCGGCAGGGCAGGCATCGGGGAATCGGACGATCCACCCTTCGGTGTTGCCCGCGGGGTTGACACCGGTGCCGACGATGACTTTGCCGTCGGCGGAGATGGCGTTGGCGGAGCGGAGGGTCCAGCCGGTGAGGCCCGTGGCGCCGGCGGCGGTGAGGACGGACTTGAGATTGCGCATGCCGTTTGAGGCGTCCCAGATGAAGGCGACGAGACCGGAGGCGTCTGCGGCTTGGCCGACGACGACGGAGCCGTCGCCGCTGACACCCAGGGCCTTGGAGAGGTCGATGCCCCCGGGGAGATCACCCAGGTCGGTCATGACTCCACCGGCCCAGCGGAAGGCGTGAGTGGCGGAGGTGTTGCGGCCCTTGCCGACGATGACCGAGCCGTCGTCGTTGACGGCGGCGGCTTCGGAATCGGTGGATCCGCCGGGGAGGTCGCCAAGGGAGACCATGCCACCGGCTTCGGTCCACATGAAGGCCTCGGAACCCGCGGCCGAATCGGAGCTACCGACGACGACGCTGCCGTCGGAGGAGACGCCGAGTGCGAGCCCGAGAAAACCTGAGGGGGTGAGGTAGCCCAGCGGCGAGAGAGAAGGCCCGTTCCAGATGCAGGGCTCGATCTTGAAGCCGGCGAGTTCGCGGGACCCGCAGGCGCGTCGGCCATCGGCGCCGATGCCGTAGGCGGCCGAACCAAAGAACCCGCCGGGAACGGTGCCGCCCAGGGCGCGGAAGCTGCCGCGGAGGGATTGCTTGTAAGCCTCGGTTCCGTTGGGTCCGGCGGCTTCACCAACGACGACGCCGTTGTTGGCGACGGCATTCGCGGTGCGGAGGCTGTAGGCGCCCTGGTCGGGCAGGCCCGACATGGTGCCGTTCTCGATGAGGAAGGCCTGGGTGTTGGCTCCGACGGACGACGTGCCGCAGACGAACTGGCCATTCCGGCTGACGCCGAAACATTCGGAGAAGAAGGACCCACCGGGAAGGTCGCCGACGGGGGTGAAGGTGGGCTGGGCAAGCGCGGGCAGAACAAGGCCACCGGACAGCAGAACTGAGAGATTCAACTTCTTCAAGTACGCACTCCTTGGAAGGGACACGGGCGACACCACAACCGACGGCACCCGAGCCGTCATTATAGGAGAAATGTGCTCCAAATCACTGGTATTGCAGGATTTAGCGATTGTTTGGTTACGCTGGATCGCCTTCGAATTCTCTTGGATTTTCGGCGGACGGGGTGGAATCGGATGGAAGTAAACAGGCCCGGGCAAGACCCGGGCCTGGCACGAGAATCGGAGGGGGATGGATCGAGGTTATTGGTCGTGCCCGGCGTACTCGGGCATCTTGTGCCCGGCGTCGCGGAGCGTCTTCTCGCGTTTTGCCAGTTCGAGGTCGGTATCGACCATCATGGCGGCGAGCTGCTCGACGGTGGTCGTGGGCACCCACCCGAGCTTCTGCTTTGCCTTGGTGGGGTCGCCCAGCAAGAGGTCAACCTCGGCGGGGCGGAGGTACCGCTGGTCGAAGGCGACGTAGTCCTTGTAGTCGAGCCCGACGTGCTGGAAGGCCAGCTCGCAGAACTCGCGGACGGAGATGGTCTTGCCGGTAGCGACGACGTAATCGTCGGCCTTGTCCTGCTGGAGCATCATCCACATCATTTTGACATAGTCGCCGGCGAAGCCCCAGTCGCGCTTGCTGTCGAGGTTGCCCAAGAAGACTTTGTCTTGAAGGCCCATCTTGATGCGGCCTACGGCGCGGGTGATTTTGCGGGTGACGAAGGTCTCGCCGCGGCGAGGGGATTCATGGTTGAAGAGGATGCCGCACGAGGCGTGCATGCCGTAGGACTCGCGGTAGTTAACCGTGGCCCAGTGGGCCATGAGTTTGGCACACGCGTAAGGAGAACGCGGATAGAACGGGGTAGTCTCTTTCTGGGGGGTTTCGAGCACTTTGCCGTACTGTTCGGAGCTCGAGGCCTGGTAATAGCGGACCTGCTGCCCAGACTCTTGCTGGAACTCACGGACGGCTTCGAGGAGCCTCAGAGCGCCCATCCCGACGCTGTCGGCGGTGTAGAGCGGCATGTCGAAGGAAACGCGGACGTGCGACTGGGCACCGAGGTTGTAGACTTCGTGCGGGCGAACCTGCTGCATGAGTTTGGCGAGCCCGTTGGCGTCGCAGAGATCTCCGTAGTGGAGCTTGAGCTTGCCGCCCTTGACGTGCGGGTCGAGGTAGAGATGGTCGATGCGGCCCGTGTTGAAGGATGAGGAACGGCGGATGATCCCGTGAACCTCGTAGCCCTTCTCGATGAGAAATTCGGCGAGGTAGGAGCCGTCTTGTCCGGTGATGCCGGTGATGAGTGCGCGACGATTGGTTGACATGGTTGACATTCCTGGAGCGATGGCGAACGAGGGTCCCGACGCCCTCCGCGTCAGAACGAGTGGTACGCCCGAGATTATCGGCTGTTCGCCGAACCGGGCCCGGAGGGTAGGGATCTATCGGGCGAACCGGCCCAGGGCATTGGAGGTACGGGGTCTGTGGACACGTTGGAGCTGTCTGAGAGTTCTCGGAAGTTGACGGGAGGCGGGGGGGAGAGCCGATAGGTTTGCCTCGTGAACAACCCGCACACAGACCAACCGGCATTGAAGCGCGACGAGATCCCGTCGGCGGGTACGGCTCGGGTGTTCCTTTGGGACTTGCTGCGGCTGGCCCGGCCACGACAGTGGACCAAGTCGGCCTTTGTGCTTGTGGGCCCGATGTACGGATTGTCGGATCCGGCGGCGGTAGGCAGGGACTGGCGCCAGGTGGTTCCGGGGGCGTTGGTGGCGGCGTGTTCGTTTGCGCTGGTGTCGTCCGCGTGCTACATCGTCAATGACATTTCGGACGCGGATAAAGATCGGCTGCACCCGCGGAAGAAGCGCCGGCCTGTTGCGAGCGGGGCGGTGTCGCCCGCGGCGGCGTGGGTTTTTGCGGGTGCGCTGCTGGCGCTGGGTATAGGCCTGTTGTCGTTGCTGCTGCTCACACAGCGAGCGGACGCGGGTCCGGCCGCCGCGGGGTGGACGCTGCTGGCGTTGGTGGTGTACGCGGCCAACGTGACCCTTTATTCGTTCCGCTTCAAGCATGTGGTGATGGCGGATGTGATTTCACTCTCGCTCGGGTTTGTAGTCCGGGTGCTCGGCGGGTGTGCGGCGTCGTGGGTCATGCCCAGCACGTGGCTGCTGAACGTTACGTTTTTCCTCGCGATGTTCCTGGCGTTTTGCAAGCGACTGGGCGAACGCCGGGTCATGGAAGCCCGCGGCGACGACCCGGCATTGGTGCGTGGCGTGCAGCGGGTGTACACGCAAGAGCTGCTTCGCATGAGCGTCGTCGTCACAGCGGTGGCGACGTTGGTGACGTATTCGCTGTACATCCAGGCGCACGACGCGCGGTATACCTACGGCTTCAATCTGCTGTGGCTGACGATGCTGCCGGCGACGTACGGGCTGCTGCGGGCCATCGTGCAGGTCGAGCGTGGTGAGTTCGACGACCCCACGGAGTTGCTGACCCGCGACTGGCGCATCCAGATCGCGGGGGCGATGTTCGTGGTGATCGCGGGAGTGCTGACGGTGTGGAAGCCGTGAGCGAGCGTGTCGGGCCCAGCGACGAGTATCCAGGAATAACGCGTCGGAACAGCCCGAAATAGCTCGCCGAAGATCGTGGCTAATCCATTAATCAATGATGGAGGACGAAGCACCGCCAGACGAGCAAAGGGCGATACACGCCGTACGTAGTCCTAATCACCCTGGTCGATTGGTGAGGGTTCCTCGGGGTGTCTGCGGTCGCAAGAGACGCGGTCGGGGAGCAGGGTTTCGAGTCGGTTGCGCCATTCAGGGAGTCGGACGTCGTGGGTGAGGTCGTAGGTGAGTGGGGTAACGGTGATGCAGTGGCGGATGAGATAGTCGACGTCGCTGGCCTGGTCGAGGGCTCGGAAGTCGAGGCCGTGGCCTGCTGGCCAGTAGTAGTCGTGGCCGTCCGGGCTGGAGCGCTTTTCGTACTTGTCGATGAGCCCATGAACGTTCATGGGGCAGACGCGGACGGGGGGTATGGGCCCACCGGCCTCGGTGATGGGGATGTTGACGCTCAGGCAGTCGTGGGGGCGGAGGCCGGCGGCGGCGAGAACGCCCTCGATGGTTATGCGGGCGCGTGCGGCGGCGACGTCGTAACGGGTTTGTCCCTTGCCCAGGTGGAGGCTGACGGCGATGGAGGGGATGCCGTGGAAGGCACCTTCGAGAGCGGCGGCGACGGTTCCCGAGTAGATGACGTTGATGCCGCAGTTGGCACCCTGGTTCATCCCGGAGATGACGAGGTCGGGTCGCGAGCCTTGTCCGAAGCGTTCGGCCCAGAGCGAGCAGAGGGCGAGTTTGACGCAATCGGCGGGCCTGGCGTCGACGGCGAGCCCGCCGAAGCGAGGGCCGACGGTGACACGAGAGACCATGAGAGGCTTGTG